>Ga0114978_10000248_pt1 | contig 45559 bp, 40 predicted proteins | sample S_140212_EF_Meta_FD_87027 | JGI IMG/M metagenome (GOLD analysis project Ga0114978, IMG submission 87027) | Freshwater microbial communities from Lake Simoncouche, Canada to study carbon cycling - S_140212_EF_MetaG | ecosystem: Environmental > Aquatic > Freshwater > Lake | place: Lake...
GGTCATCCCTGAGGGGAGCTCTTGGGCCAGAGCGGAGGTCAGGCCCTCGATCGCATACTTGGTGGCACAGTACGAGGCGACTTCCGGTGATGTGGAACGCCCCCAGCCGGAACTGAAGTTGACGATGACCCCCCGTCGACGCTGCACCATTGCCGGTACAAACTCGCGGATCACATTCGCGGTGCCGACAATATTGATATTCACAATCTGCTGAAATTCTTCCGCCGTAATTTTCCAGAGCGGGGCAGGACGGTTGATGATCCCGGCGTTGTTAATCAGCAGGTCCGGGATGCGGTCGTATTCGAGAACCGACTTCGCCCAGGCGGCGACCTGCTGGTGATCTGCCACATCCACCACGTCAAACCGATGCGGTTCGCTGTACGCGCGTTTCATCTCGGCGATCGAGTCAGCAGAACGTCCGCATCCGATGACAAGGTGGCCTGCTTCGATAAAACGGGCGGCGAGTGCTCGCCCGCATCCGCGTGTTGATCCTGTAATCAGGATGGTTTTTTGACGATGAGGGGCCATGGCAGACGTTCTTGGTTGGTGATTTTCGATCTGGATTACGATCGATCGGGATCGATTACGGGACCTGAATCCCTAATTGTGGAATCATTAACAGGTAAACCGCCGTCACGGCGAGAATCACCCCCAGCACATTCAGGATCAGGCCATATCCGGCCATTTGCACCATCTTGATTCGCCCCGTGCCGAAGACGATCGCGTTAGGCGGGGTTCCGATCGGCAGCATGAAGGCACAGCTTGCCGAAACCGTCGCGGGAATCATTAACAATCGCGGATCAACACCCAGGGCGACCGATGCGGCGGCGATAATGGGGAGGACTGTGTTGACCGTGGCGACGTTCGAGGTGAACTCGGTCAAAAACGTCAAGAGCGTGCAGACCGCTGTCACCAGCACCCAGGTCGGTTGTCCTTCCGCCACGTGCCGGAACACGCTTCCGACCCATTCGGACAATTTTGTGGATTCAAACGCACCGGCAATGGCAAAGCCGCCGCCGAAGAGCAACAAAATTCCCCAGGGGATGCGGGAGGTGGTTTCCCAATCCATTAAATAACGGACTTGGCCGCGGTTCGTGCGACTGACGGGAACCACGAACATCAGTGAAGCGACCGCCATGGCGACGGTCGCATCGCTGATATACTCGTTCGACTTTCCGGCGGGGACACCCAGGCCTTCGAGCCACCGGGCCATCGTGCCTCCCCAGCCTCGTACCAGAACCCAATCACCGAAGGTAAAATCGGTCCGTAGTAACCACAAAAGTGCCGTGGCGATAAACAATGTCAGCATGACCCATTCTGCGAACCGCATGGGCCCGAGTTCTCGTAATTGCTTGCGGAAGTACGAGCGATCAAAGCGTTCGAAACCGGCCGGTGTCTGCATTCCAAAAACCAGAATCCACCAGGCACAGAGCAAAAAAACGAAACCGAAGGGGGTCCAGGTCAGCATCCACTGCGATGCGGAAATGGCGGGTTGATCGGGGAAGGATCGATTCCAGATATCGATGAATGCCAGGTTAGTGGGTGTCCCTACCAGTGTCGCCAGTCCACCGATGCTCGCCGCATACGCAATTCCCAGCGTCAGGGCTAAGGCCAGATGTGCAAAATGGGGATCGGTTGCAAATCCCGGTGCTTGGGAATCGGCCGCGACCGGAATCTCTTCCAGGGATTTCAGTAATGCCAGAGCAATCGGGAGCATCAATAAGGTGGTAGCGGTGTTGCTGATCCACATCGAGAGCCCGAAGGTGGCCAGCATGAATCCCAAAACAATATGGCGGGGGGTTGTGCCGGTGGCATTGACCGTTAATAGGGCCAGGCGGCGATGCAGTCCCCAGCGTTCGATTCCTAGGGCAATGATAAAGCCGCCGAGGTACAGAAACGAGCTGTCACCCAGATACGATTGACTGACCGTCTTGGCGGATTGAATTCCCAAGAGGGGAAAGAGGGCGAGCGGTAACAGGCTGGTGGCGGCAATCGGGACGGCCTGGGTGACCCACCAGATTGCCATCCAGAGTGTGACGGCCAACAGTCGCTGCGCGGCGGGTGCCAAGCCGACGGGGGCAGGAGCCCACAGGATCAGCAAAAAAACGATGGGACCCAACGCTCGTCCGAGGAAGCCAATCCATCCGGGATTGGCTTCCTCGCCATGCGACGCGGGCTCGAGTTCGTTCAGGTTGGCTTCCGACACGATTCCCCCTGTCTGCTGCTCGTCAGGCCGGTCTGTCGACGAGCGAGCCTGATTACTCGTCGGTCACGCAACCTTCCGAGGCACTTTTTACATTTTTGATATACTTGTAGAGTGTCCCTCGTTTGGATTTTAATTCAGGAGCCTTCCAGGAGGATCGCCGTTTTGCGAGTTCTGCTTCGCTGCGATCCACATCGATGCGGTTCGCGTTGGCGTCGATGGTGATCTGGTCTCCGTCCTGGACGAGTGCAATCGGGCCACCCTCTTGAGCTTCCGGGGTGACGTGGCCGACGATAAATCCGTGCGAACCACCCGAGAACCGCCCGTCGGTGATGAGTGCCACATCGGCCCCCAGTCCAACACCCATAATGGCCGAGGTGGGGGTGAGCATTTCGGGCATTCCCGGACCTCCCTTGGGTCCTTCGTAGCGGATAATGATCACGTCACCCTTGTGAATAAGGCCGTCTTCAAGCCCTTTGAGCATCAGTTCTTCCGAATCGAATACCCGTGCAGTTCCGGAAAAGACGAGTCCTTCTTTTCCCGTGATCTTGGCCACAGCACCATCCGGGCAGAAGTTGCCACGCATGATGCGGATGTGTCCCGATTCTTTGAGGGGTTGATCGATGGGCTGAATGATGCGTTGACCTGCAGCAAGGCCGGGGAGTGCTTTCAGGTTTTCGGCAAGCGACTTGCCAGTGACGGTCATACAGGTGCCGTCAAGCAGTCCGTGTTCGAGCAGGTACTTCATTACGGCAGGGGTTCCGCCAACATGATGCAGATCTTCCATCACGTATTTACCGCTGGGCTTGAGATCGGCGATGTAGGGGATTCGATCGCTGACCGTTTGAAAGTCATCAATCGTGAGGGGGACATCGACCGAACGTGCCATGGCGATCAAGTGCAGGACCGCATTGGTCGATCCGCCGGTCGCCATGATGAGGACCATCGCGTTTTCAAAGGCGGCACGGGTCATGATGTCGCGGGGCTTCAGATCCATTTCGAGCAGCTTATGGATCGCCTTACCCGCGGCGATGCATTCCCCCAGTTTCAGGGGATCTTCGGCAGGAATCGACGAGCTGTAGGGGAGGGACATCCCCATGGCTTCAATCGCCGAGGCCATGGTGTTCGCGGTGTACATTCCACCGCAAGCACCCGCTCCTGGGCAACTGTGTTCGACGATGGACTGTCGTTCTTCGTCGGTGATCTTCCCGGTAATGTACTCGCCATAACATTGAAAAGCCGAAACAATGTCGAGTTTTGGATGCAGGGGGATGCAACCGGCCTTGATGGTTCCGCCGTAAATCATGAGGGCCGGACGATTCAGTCGTCCCATCGCCATGACGCAGCCGGGCATATTTTTATCGCAGCCGGGGATGGAGATATTGGCATCGTACCACTGCGCGGACATGACGGTTTCGATGCTGTCCGCGATGATATCGCGTGATTGCAACGAGTACGACATGCCGTCGGTCCCCATGGAGATCCCGTCGCTGACCCCAATCGTATTAAACCGCATACCCCAGAGGCCTGCGGCATTGACACCCTCTTTGACTTTTTCAGCAAGCTTGTTGAGATGCATATTGCAGGGGTTGCCGTCGTACCAGACGCTGGCAATCCCGACTTGCGCCTTATCCATGTCTTCGCGGGTCATGCCGGTGGCGTAAAGCATGGCTTGCGAGGCCCCTTGCGAACGGGGCTGAGTGATTCGGGAACTGTATTTGTTGAGCTGAGACATCTTGGGTTTTCGCCATCAAAGAGACAAAGAGAAAATGGAATCAAAGTGGACCAGGCCGGATGAGGAGCAACCTTGGAGAACGGGGGCAACTCGAATCGCGGACCCAGCGGGTGTATCCGTTGAAGGGGTGGCTATTCCACGAATGATCTATTCGACGAGTGATGAGGGGTGTGGAACCCGGTCAACTCGCGGCAAGACCTGGGGAACATAAATGGTCGTGTAAGCGGTTGCCTTGCGATGTGCATCAATCGCGGCTTGATCGGACCAGTGCTCGTTCAAGAGAAAAACAAGGGGGTTCGTTTGCGAATGATAAACTTCGAAACGAAGGCAGCCAGGCTCTTGCCGAGATAAACGCCCTTGTTCGGCCAGTAACCCCTGAATCTCGGGGATGTCCTGCGTTTCTTTTACGGTCAAAACCACATTGATGTAGATCATGAATCAGTCCATCCGTTCAGAACTGTTGGAGGAAGCGAAGGTCGTTCGAGTAAAAATGTCGAATATTCTTGATCCCATGCCGCATCATACAAAAACGGGCGATTCCTAATCCAAAGGCAAACCCGCTGACTTCGTCCGGATCGTAGCCGACGGCTCGTAACACGTTGGGGTCTACCATTCCCGCTCCACCCAATTCCAGCCAGCCGTCACCCCGTTGCACATCGAATTCGACGCTGGGTTCGGTAAACGGGAAAAACGAGGGACGAAACCGGACGTGGACATCTTCGCCCAGATACGCGGCAGCAAAGAGTCGCAATACGGTCTTGAGTGAGGCCATCGTGACATCAGGGCCAACCATAAGCCCTTCCATCTGATGGAACATCAGGTGGTGTGTGTCATCGATTTCATCCGGGCGATAAACCCGACCGACCGAGACGATTCGGATCGGGGGTTTGCGATTTTCCATGGTCCGAATCTGGATTGTCGAAGTTTGACTTCGCAGTAGCCGGGGCCCACCCCCCGCCCCGGCTATTCCGGCCCCGGCAACTCCAGCAGTCGCCAGATAGAAATTGTCGAGCGGATCACGAGCAGGGTGATCGTCAGGAATATTCAAGGCAACGAAGTTGTGATATTCGTCTTCGATTTCGGGGCCATCTTCGACCTCGAAGCCGAAACGAGACATGATTTCCTGGAATTCGTTGATCGTCTGAGTCAAGGGATGAAGCTTACCGGTGAGTGGGCGAACCCCCGGCAGCGTGACATCGATGGCACTTGCGACAACCTTAGTTTTGATCAGCTGTTGCTGACGCTCTTCCAAAGCATAAGTGACGGCATCTTTGACTTCGTTAAAACGCTTTCCCACCTCAGGCCGCTGTTCGGGCGGGACTTTGCTGAGGTTGGATTGCAGATCTTTGAGTTTCCCCTGCTTTTTGCCGAGAAACTCGATCCGGACCTGCTCGATGGCCTCGGCAGTGGTGGCAGACGAAATCGCCGCCAATGCATCCTGCTGGAACGCCGCAAATATCTGACTGAGTTCCATGACATACCTTGGCGAATAATACAAAAAGACACTACCCCGCAGAATTCGTATGGGGCAGTGTCTCGATGAATACATCCTGGAAAAACCGGGTCTTAGACCGCGTGTCCAGCCTTTTTCAGCCCTTCACGCACCAGCGACGTGACTTCGTCAAACACTTCTGGGCTGTGAATGGCCATCTCGCTGAGAATCTTACGATTCAGCTTAATGTCAACGAGGGTCAAGCCGTAAATGAATCGGGAATACGAGAGACCTCGCATTTCGGCTGCGGCCTTGATTCGTACGATCCATAAAGCGCGGAACTCTCGTTTACGATTCCGGCGATCGCGATAAGCAAACACGCGGTTACGAACGACGGTCTCTTTAACCAGTCGCAACAGATTCTTTCGGCCGCCGTAGCTACCTTTGACCTCACGAAACAAGCGTTTGTGAGATCGACGACGGGCAACGCTAAAACTAATTCGCATGATGACATTCGCTGATGAGAACAGAATCCGGACTAACGAAGAACAACCCCAGTGCCGATTAACGACCGGCGGACCGTAGGGCGTCACAAATCATTGCAGCATCGGCTTTTACAAGCACGGTATCACATCGGTTCTGGCGTTTTCTCTTGCTCGACTTGTGGCTGAGCAAGTGACCACGGTATGCGCTACGGCACTTGGCCTTACCCGAAGCGGTCACTTTGAACCGCTTCTTCATCCCTTTATGCGTTTTTTGCTTCGGCATAGCCGTAATTCCTTGGATTCAATGACTGCGATGCGAGTTCCCCAACCGACGATCTCACATCCCCGAATTGCGTGGGGTGCGGAGTATAGACGAATATCGACAGAAATTTCCAGCGAAAGACTCTTTTAATCTGAAAACGGTCCCGATCTGCGTGATTTGAAAGGGTAACCGTCTTTCCGCGAGTCTCTGGATTCCCGAAAAAACCAGCGAACCAAGAGGATGAATCCCCCGAACCTCCCTGAACTCCCATTTTGAATGGCCGCTGAATTGAACGCTACCAGCGAGCGATGCCAACGGCCAGCCTCTGAGGAGATGCTTTCCGACGGTGAGGTTATGCTTTGGGTGACAGTACGGCCGTCATGTTGCGGCCCCCTTCCATCGAAGGTGTTTTTTCCACTTTACTCACATCTTGAAGTTGTTCGATGATACTGGCAAGCATTTCGCGTCCACGATCATGATGCGCGTTTTCGCGACCCTTGAACTGGACGTTAAATTTGACCTTGTCCTTGTGGATCAGGAACTCACGTGCCTGCTTGACCTTGAAATCAATGTCGTGTTCGCCGGTTTTGGGGCGGAGACGAATTTCTTTCAATTGAACCTGATGCTGCTTCGCAGAGTTCGCTGCTTTGCGTTTCTGCTCGTATTTGAACTTGCCGTAGTCCATAATTCGGCAGACTGGCGGGCGCTCGTTGGGAGCCACTTCTACCAAGTCCAGACCAGCATCCATTGCTGTTCTCATCGCTTCTGACGTGGGGATCACCCCCAGCATTTTCCCCTCTTGATCGACGACTCGAATCGGCGAGAGTCGAATCTGGTCGTTAATTCGATGCGTTGTTTCGATTGCTGCGATCTCCTGAAATTGAGTCGGATTCCCCCCGGCGGCATCCCGGGCGTAAGTTCAACGATCCACATAGTATTAGCCCGATACGTGTCAACCGTCAAGAAGCCCTTTCCTGACAACGCATTTATTCGATTTTCGGTCGCTTCAAATCGGCCTGGAAAAGTTCCTCTTCCGCTGCGGTCGAAACTGGTGTCGTTATCAGAAAGACTTTGTGTCCATGGCTTTGCGCTGCGGTTCCACGGAATATCACCTGCTGATCGACTTCCAGGCTCATCTCAGCGGTCGATTCGGTTTCGGTCAGCAGAATATCGCCCGGGTTTAATTCGGCGAGATCGCGAGCCTGGAGATTCAATCTTGCGACACAGGCGGTTACCACCACCGGCCGCTTTGGATTGTCGCGTTGCTTTCGACGATGGGATTCATCCGGAGGAATCTGCGAAAGGATGGAAGTTGGGGGGATGGCTTTCAAGGGGACGCAAAGTTGTAACTGACCCTGGCAGGGGCCGCAGACCGCATCAAACTCAATCCGCACGAATTCATCATGCAGGCTTAGTTCTTCGGGCGAGGTCCGATCGGAGATCAGCTTCACCAGTTGCAGCGAATCTGTCTGCAGCGGTTGGCCATGAAGTCCCAGCAGAAATATCGACAGTGCTTTGCCGATAAGGCTTGTTTCCAGTTCGGTAAACGGCCGCAACAAGGGGGGTTCTATGGCCGAGGGTTGCCCGCCTAAAAGACAATCCAACATGGCAATCGCCAGCGAATGACGGATTTCCACCAACCAGACTTCGGGTGTGGAGGTCGAACGAAACAGGGCGAGGCAAGTGGGGGCATCCGGGGTGGCGATCAGGTTTTTGCCAGTGGATCGTTCGGCCGTCACAAACGTGACGACGACGGGCGTCTTCAACATCCGCATCATGGCGGTTTGTACTGTTCGGCTGGCGGCCATCAATTCCAGGCGAATTGCGTCACTGGGCCCGCGCCGGATTGACGAGCCCTGCTCGAAGTCGTCGAGTTCGAGCGGGGGGAGCGGAGGTGCGGGGGTTGGCAACGCGTTTTCCGAGAGAGACAAATCCAGTCCGGACAGAATCGCCTCCATTTCCGCGCGACTCAAGCTACTCCCCATCGTGAGACTCCCTTCTGTCTACACTGTCTACGATCGAATTGTCTACGATCGAATCTGTCCAGCTCCATGGGCAACCCATTTGTAGCTCGTTAATTCTCGCAAACCACAGGGGCCGCGAGCGTGAAACTTATCGGTCGAAATCCCAATCTCGGCACCCAACCCAAATTCACCCCCATCATTGAATCGGGTACTGGCGTTGACCATCACCGCCGCCGAATCAACTTCCGCCGTAAATCGGTTCGCGGCGTTCAGGTCGTTAGTGATGATCACCTCGGTATGATGCGAGCTGAATTCGTCAATATGTTCAATTGCTGCCGACAGGTCTTCAACCACTTTGACAGAAAGAATCAGATCGAGATATTCGGTCTGGTAGTCTTGACGCGTTGCCAGTTTAGCTGTGGGGATTGACCGCTGGGTCTGTTCGCAACCTCGGACTTCGACACCCTCCTGCTGCAGGAGGAGGCCAACTTTTGGCAAAAATTGTTCGGCAATTGCTTGATGAATCAGCAAACATTCTGCGGCATTGCAGACACCGGGTCGCTGACACTTGCTGTTTTTCAAGATCGCCAAGGCCATCTGGTGATCTGCAGACTCGTCCACAAAGACGTGACAAATCCCGTCGAAATGCTTGATGACCGGCATCCGCGCCTCGTTGGCGACTCGTTCGATCAACGATTTTCCGCCGCGAGGGATGGTGACATCGATCCGATCGCCACGTTTCAGCAGCTCACCAACGACTTCCCGCTCGGTTGTTTCCACCAACTGGACCGCGTGTTCTGGCAAGCCCGTTTCGACCAGCGCCTGCCGCAGGAGCTGATACAGGGCGACGTTGCTATGCAGGGCTTCTTTGCCACCTCGCAGAATCACCGCATTACCGCTTTTCACACAGAGCGAAGCAGCATCGATGGTGACATTGGGTCGGGATTCGTAGATAAAAAAAACGACTCCGAGTGGGACGCGAACCCGCGTTACCAAAAGGCCATTCGGGCGAACGGTCGATTCAAAAATCTCACCCACCGGATCTGGCAATGCCGAGACTTCGCCGAGTGCGTTGGCGATTGTTTGCAGTCGTGCGGGGGTCAGTGTTAAGCGATCGACCGCAGCGGCATTCAATCCATAACCGGGTGCCGCCTGCAAATCGCGTTTGTTCGCTTCCACAATTTGCTCGACATGCTGCATCAGCAATTCGGCCGAGCGATGTAGCCAGCGTTGTTTTTGCTCACCCGTGACGATCGCCAGTTGTCTTGCTGCTTTTCGAGCCTGCAGTGTGAGTCGATCTGCATAGTCTGCCCAGTTTGACATGATTCTCCTTTTGTGAAGCCTGCAGTATCGTGGCGAGTGTCGCAAGCGTCAATTGTGTCGGACAGCACTTCCATGAGTGGGGGGCGCCATCGATCGATGACTGAGAAACGCTCCGATCGAAACCAAGAGTGCGCCACCCAGTTCCAGGCCGGCATTGACTCGATTGCCAAGCCCTGGCTGCAAGTAAAGGATGACATCGACCGGGTGATACGAGGCCGTCCGAATGGCGACTAAGATGAACAGGAAGGCAGCCGCGAAGTAGGCGAGACTCCGTTGTCGCCAATAGCCGCGTAGCCAGTAATAGCTGACGATCAGGCCCATCACCCCGATCGCGATTGAGATCACTGTAAAGATCAATTGGATTGAGCGACGTTTGGCGTACCATCCCTCGGCGTAGGCCTGCTTGCGAAGAACGAGGGTGACCACCGACTGCAGGTCCAGGATTTTATTCAGAAATAAAGCCAGCATGAAGAGGGTGAGTACAACCCAGAACTGGGAAAGTCCTGAGGTTCGTTTGACGTCCCATGCAGGATGCTCGTTTTTTGCGGCCCGAAAACAAAGCCACGCTGCAATCAAGTGCGCGGCAGAAATCCACCAGATCCAGCGTGCACCGATTCCCGGTCGCCACGTGTAATCCGCAAGTACGGTTGTCGCCGGTAGAAAATGAGAAAGATCCATGGAGCTTGAAGCCTGTTGAATTTTCAATGAGTGAATTGGTGGCAAAAATCCATTTTTTAAGGATAACATTTTTCCATGGGGGGTCCAGTTGTCCGTGAACCGTGTTTTGAAACCAGATCCTGCATCGACCGTGATTGAACTGCGCTTGACTTGTCTACGGCGGATTCGTCACCCTGACGCAAATTGTTGATGCTTCCTTTTGAAAAATCAGAAAGTTGGTTTGATGTCCACTCGATTGACCGCGATTGTTTTAGGCGTTTTGCTGACGTTGGCTTCGGTTCAGGCCGAGGACGGTGCGAAGATCACGCATTCCTTTCTCGCAACCGGTGGCGAAACCTATTTGCAGGATGGTGACGGCAAAGTTCTTTGGTCGTACCCCAAATCGACACGTGACGGCTGGGTGCTGCCAAATGGCAATCTGCTGCTGGCTGTTTCCAAATCAAATGATGGGGGGTCCGTGGTCGAGGTTACGCGTGAGGGAAAAACGGTTTTCGAATTCAAGGGAACGCAGTCAGAAGTCAATACGGTTCAGCCGTTAGCGAACGGCAACATTCTGCTGACAGAGGCGGGGGACAAACCTCGCCTGCTGGAAGTAACACGCGAAGGAAAGATTGCCGTCGAAGTTCCGATTCAGGCGCAGACTAAAGATCATCATTTGCAGTCCCGGATGGCGCGCAAGCTGGCGAATGGAAATTATCTGGTCCCACAATTGCTCGACAAAGTCGTGCGGGAATACCAGCCAGACGGGAAGATTGTCTGGGAAGTTGCCACGCCAAACTGGCCGTTTACGGCGATCCGTCTGGAGAATGGGAACACGCTGATTAACTGTACGATTGGTCATCTGACGATCGAAGTGGACAAAGTGGGAAAAACGGCCTGGCAGGTCTCGAACGAGGATTTTCCTTCAAAGCCGTTTGATGACGCCTGTGGTGCACAACGACTTCCGAACGGGAATACGATGATTACCGCCTACCATGCCAAGCCCGGGCAGACAAAGTTGTTTGAAGTGACCCCCGACAAGAGGATTGTCTGGACATACACCGATCAACGTACGGCGGGAATTCATCACTTTCAGATTTTGGATACGAATGGCAAACCCATTCCAGGAAGCCCCTTGCGATAGTTCCCATTTTCCTGGAAAACGTCACCATGACGAAATCCCCTGAACCATTGGCTGTGCGTTTTATTCCCGCCGCGGAATTAAAGTCCGCGTACGGGGTCTTCGGCCATTTTTACTCGGTTCAAATCTCACGAAACCAGGCGGTTCATTGTCGCAGCGTGTTGGAAATTGTCAGTCAGGATCAGGCTTCGGACCATACTTCGCAATTTTTCCGGCGAACGCCCGATGCCGTTTTCATCATGATGAATCCCGGTTCGTCGCAACCACTGGTTCCCGTCCACAATTCGATTGAAGCCAAAAAACTTCACGAATTACACACATCACTGGTTCCGACAAAACCGGATACAACGCAATATCAGGTGATGCGACTGATGCACTATTGCGGATGGCGATTTGTACGGGTCTTGAATTTATCGGACTTGCGATGTTCCAAAAGCGTTCAGTTTTTTCAGCAGTACCAAGCACTCGAGCATGACGGCTTCGATTCGCACTCCATTTTTTCCCAGGCAAGACAAAGCGAATTGCAATTAAAAATGACGACCAATCGAAAGCGGCCCGTCATTTGTGCCTGGGGAGTCAGCCCAGAGTTAGACCCGCTGATTGAGCGGTGTACTGAGAGGATCACAAAATCCCAGACGATCAATGGCCTGCTGAAAGTCGGGACCACGAACAAATTCCTGCACCCGCTTCCCTCGCTCCAAAAGCAAAAGCTATCGTGGGTCAATCAAATGGTGCAGCAATGCACCGTTCCCATTGGTTAAGCGGTGCATCAGCGGATGTGTGAATTTCTGACAAACAACGAATTCTACCACTTGCAAATCGGGTTTTTGCATGGCCCGGGTCTCGGTCGAAGTTGACGATCGCTTTTCGCTCGTGATCCGGTTTCCTGCGTCGACGATTCCTCACCGCTGAGGCGGAGGTGGAAGTTCTTCGTAACGTTTGTGCCCTTTGCGGCGTGAAATCGGCTCGACGCTGGGGAGTGGCAGTGGAGTTCGATCTGGATCGATTGGGGCGACGGTCTCGCCCCCTGCGGAATTGATTCGGCGTCCGATCACAGTCGCCAAAACTTGGGGTTGCAGGGTGGCCCACGTTGTCTGCCAGTCGCTGCCGATTTGCAGCCGAATGGAAAGGACCGCGGCTTCGAGTGTTCCGTCGGCAAAATCTTCGAGTGAGCCGGGGACCTGTTCCAAATCTAGCGGGCGAATCGACAAGCTCTCGTCCCCTTCCAGCAATTGAGCGACTTCTTTCGCCGTACGATTATAAAGGATCTGTGACGGGCCGCGCGTTGCCACCAGATGGATCACTCGTCGGGGCCGAAAGGAATAGAGCGTGTCGAGCATCACGCGCGTTTCCATTTCGCTGGCCGGAGTGGCAAAGGCCGGCAGGCCAAATGCAGGTCGATAACGACGGCTGGGGAAATTTCGGTTGAGTGGAACTCCGCGCGGATTATTGGGCATGTTGCGCACCAATCCGTCGGGGTTGCCGGCGCGAATGAGCATCACTTCCGTTTGATTCAGCAGATCAGGGTGGCTGGCCATCGTCTCGGCCAACTGTTCCAACCAGCGGACACCGATCCGATCCTGGCCATCGATTCCTGCGATCACGAGGGTGCGTGTCCCCGTTGTTCCCAGTTGCATCGCATGGATTGGCCGCCGCTCGGTGGTTTTCCCAACAATTTTCCAAGCCGTTGTCAGGCGTTTGTTGGCATTCACATTCTCAGCCGCAATCATGGTTCGCGTTGTCACGGATGGCGAACGAGTCCTTGCCGGTGGTGGCACAGCGACGTTGGGCTTGGGGGTCGATGGTGGTTGACTGGCGATCAGGGCTGGCGGCACTGCTGCATCACGGGGGGTTGCCGAATTGGGGGTTGCCACGTCGGGGGTTGCCGGATTCGAAGCCGCCGCGTTGGTCGAAGTGCTCTCGACCGGGTTACTCACCACTTGCACCGCAGTAGCCGGTTCCAGAGGATCTCGGTCAGCGTTCGAAGCGAAGGCTTGCGGAATTGTTTCAGGCTTGCGAATGGGGCAGACACCATCAGGGCAGTTCGTGACGGCTGAGTTTTCCGAGGAGGAGTTTTCCGACGACGAGTTTTCCGAATGGGGATCCAAAATTCGATCGTGGGGGCTCACGATGTCCGCTGCAGGATCAAAAGCAACCCGTTGCAACTCGTCCAGCTTGGCAGGGGGGGCGCTCAATCGATTTCTTGCAGAAAGCTCTTTACCGACACCTGACTGCTCTGCGTCGAGATTCATCTCGGCCAGTTTTGTGACTTGCTTGAGGCGTTGAAACGCATTGTCCGAGGGGGCATCAGAATGTCCCCCATGCTGGTTTGCGAAATCATCAAGTACGGTTTTCGTATGGTGATGGATCTCGTGAAGCAGATCTTTAACGGATCCACGTGACGAATCTGTCGCAGAGGGTTGAGTCCTCCCCGTCTCGGCGGACAATCGTGCCGTAGTCGGCGTGATCGACGCCTCGGTGGCTGCGGGGGACTGCTGCAAATAGGCGTAACCAGCGCCTCCAGCACCAAGCGTTAACATGGCCATTAATATCCGCATGGGTCGGTACTCACTCGTCTTCAATGCCAAGCCGGAATTTCATTTGCTCGAATTGCTGAACAAACTCGTCTGATGAAGTATGAACATGCTCGGCTTCGGTAATAAATTTGATTTGCTCGCGACGTGGCAGTCCATAGTCATCAAGAATATCTTCGAAGTCTGCTAGTTCCTGGCCGTAAATGATCAGTAACTTATGTTCGTCCAGTTGGATTTCTTGCGGAATCTCGGGATTCAGGACGGCAATTCCCGTGCAGCCATCCCCCAGCAGCAGATCTTCGAACTCGTACAGACTGCTTTTCAGGATGGGAAGATCGATATCTTCGCGGTAGAGGTCACGATGCTTTCCGGGTCGATCATGACTGGTTTCGAGCACGACATCGACTTCATGTCCGAGCCGATCAATCAGGTCGAGGAAAAGTTCGAGCAGGATTTCTCGGCTGGCGGCTGCCATGATCACGGGAATTTTAATCCCCGAGTCCTTATCCTGATAAAAATCATGCCGATAGCCCGCCTCGGGAACGACCTGCAGATCGTAAGAGGGACGGACTGCATCGGTGAGTGTGAACTTGCCATATCGCGAAATCTTAAGGTGGGTTTCAAGCTGTTCATCGCTGAGATTCTCGAAACTGCTTCGGCCCTGCTTCAATTCGCCGTCGCGATACGTGTTCTTGAAAAACCGTTTCAAGAACCCCATAACAGTCCCCTCTCGACGTGAGGTGTGGATCACTGGGCGATTGCAACTGCTTGCCCAGAAAGTGATTCCGTAAATTGCAGGGTCGACATCCGACCCCGTCACTGTAAGGAAATCTAGCACGGGTTTTGAGATCGTAGTCGAGTTGCTTTTCGTTACAGAAAAGAATTCCTTGCAAGAGAGGATCTTCTGGATCGAAGATTCCGATGAAGCGGCGAATTCCGATTGGGCAAGTGGATGGGCATTCGGGACGGTGAGGGGGGCACCTTAGCACCGGTTTTCCGCAAAAAATGCGGTTCAACCACAAACCCCATGCGCGAGGTAGAAAGACTTTGCTTTACAGCGATGACGTTACTCGGCAGCAAACCGGACGACTTTGTTCCGTGACCCGTCTTGCTTGGCCATGATGATCGGAACGCTCGGTCTCGATCGGCTTCTTGGCCCTGGCTCACAGCAGCGTTCAAGCAAATCCATGAAAAACGGCAGTCGATTCGTGATTCACACCCTGTTGAAAAAATGCGAAGATCGTGAACCACGCGAATAGTAAGGAAAAAAGACTCGAGATTCGAAAAACGAAAAACTCGTATTATCACCAAACCCAAAAACCCCGTCGAGCATGCTCGACAGGGTTTTCAGGGGATTCTGCCGTTCAGATCAAACAAGTCTTGAAGTCTGAACCGCTCATCGGTTACAGGCCGGCCCCCTTCTTGAGGTCAGCGGCCTTGTTGGTGGCTTCCCAAGTGAAGTCAGGCTCATTGCGACCGAAGTGTCCGCCGCTGGCCGTCTTGCGGTAAATTGGTCGACGGAGTTTAAGATAATCGATAATCGCCAGTGGAGTCATCTTGAAATGTTCACGGACGAGTGCAACGATTTTCTCATCGGGGATGGCGTTGGTACCATTGGTGTTGACGTGGACGCTAACAGGTTCAGCCACACCGATTGCGTAGGCGAGTTGGACTTCGCATTCGCGAGCCAATCCTGCTGCGACGATGTTTTTCGCGACATGTCGCGCCATGTAAGCGGCCGATCGGTCCACCTTGGTGGGATCCTTTCCGCTGAACGCACCACCACCATGTCGACCCCAGCCACCGTAGGTATCGACAATGATTTTGCGGCCTGTCAGGCCGGTATCACCGTGAGGTCCCCCGACGACAAACCGTCCGGTTGGGTTGATGTGGTATTTTGTCTTATCTGACAACAATTCTGCCGAGACCGACTTCTTGATGACTTCCGAAATCACAAAGTTTTCGATGTCCTTCTGACTGACCTTGTCGTGGTGTTGTGTGGAAACAACGACAGCCGAAATTCCAACGGGCTTGTTATGAGAATCATATTCGACGGTCACCTGACTCTTGGCGTCGGGTCGCAGCCAGTCGACTTCATTATTCTGACGGGCTTCGGTCAGGCGATTGATAATGCGATGTGACAGGGCGATTGGCAGTGGCATCAATTCGGGAGTTTGGTCGCAGGCGTAACCAAACATCAATCCCTGATCACCAGCACCTTCACGGTCAACACCCATCGCAATATCAGGGCTTTGGCTGTGGAGAGCGACGAAAACCTTACAGCTTTCGTAGGAAAAGCCAATGTCATCACTGATGTAGCCAATGTCTTTGACGACATCGCGAGCCACTTGAACGTAGTCAAGCTTGGCCTTCGTGGTGATTTCGCCCGAAAGGACGACCAGATCCGTCGTACAAAGAGTTTCACAAGCGACTCGCGAACGGGGGTCTTGGGCCAGAATGGCGTCAAGTACACCGTCAGAGACTTGATCCGCAACCTTATCAGGATGCCCCATACTTACTGATTCGCTGGTGAAAAAATAATTCGTCATCTCGCCTTGAACTCCGATCGTAAAAAATGGCATCACCGCCGTACAGGATCACCCTCGCAGTCCGATCCGGCCTGAGAAAGAGATTCCAATCCGCTTCATTCTATGGAACTGAGGCGTATCTCTCAACTGGATCGACTTGACTCGACCCGAAAATGATGGATTGTTTTGCGGCCATCATTCTCCAAAGAGGCTCATCATGGCTCAACCATCATGAGCCTTGGATTTGACCTCTCCGTTTTTCAGGTCCGTAAACTCACAGGGCCATTATTGGCTTCAATCGGGCTGATGCAACCCGGCGGTTCTCAGTTTTGCGAAAATGGCCTGGGTCCGCTTGGTCACAGCGATCAGCACTCCGGAAGCTTCTTCCGGCAAAGCCTGGTTTTTTGCTGCCAGTTCCAACCGTTCGACATCTTCTGCGAGCGACATGATTCCAAACATTCTCAGGCCACTTTTGAGGGTATGAGTGGTCCGTTGAAAGCGTTTAGGATCGCACGCAATCACGGATTCTTGCATGCTCACCAGCAATTGAGGGCCCTCTTCCAGAAACGCTTCCAGTACCTGTTTCAAGAGTTCTTCATCCTCGTTCACGGCGCGCAGGGCCATGTGCCAATCGATTTCGTCGCAGGGTGTGGCGATCATCGTCATCGGCTGTGTCGGGGTTGTGACGAGGCCAATCCGTTCGACAGCCTGAAACAGTTCGCTCGCACGAATCGGCTTCACCAGATAGTCGTCCATCCCCGCTGCCAGGCAGCGTTCTCGATCTCCTTTCATCGCGTGTGCTGTCATCGCTAAAATCGGCAAATGAATTCCGGTCGTTTGTTCTCGACGGCGAATCATGCGGGTCGCATCCAGCCCATCGAGCTCCGGCATCTGGACATCCATCAACAATAAATCGAACGGCTGATCCCCCGACAGATTGACCGCCTCGTAGCCATGATTGGCGACGGTGACTCGGTGCCCCCATTTTTCCAGCAAGCCGATTGCCAGCTTCTGGTTGATTAAACTATCTTCCGCCAACAACACCGACTTGGGATGTTCGGATCTTCGTTGCGCTGAGGAATGTTGTTCTTTCACGCCGCTTAACGCCGCCTGGCCTCCAACGGCGACCAGGACTGCGTCCAGCAATTCCCGCTGTTTCACCGGTTTGACGAGGTACGCAGCGATGCCGAGCTCTTGGCATCGCCTGAGATCATCAGGGCGATCTCCCGAAGTGAGCATCATCACCATCGAACGACACAACACGGGATTCTGTTGAATTCGCTGTGCCAGCGTGAAGCCATCGATGTCGGGCATACTTGCATCCGTCAGGATCAGTTCGTAGGGACTTCCAAGGTCTGCACGTTGCTGAAGTTCCTGCAGCGCTGCGGGAACACTGGCGACGGCCGTCGGCTGCATCAGCCATTGGCTCAGGATTTCCATCAGAATCCGCCGATTGGTGGCGTTGTCGTCCACAATCAGCACCCGCAATCCCTGGAGCATCAAGTGGGGAATTTTTGTTTCGCTCGAGTCAGCATCCTGAATCACGGCTCCAAAACGAGCCAGAAAATGAAACGTACTTCCCTGATCAATCTCGCTTTCGACCCAGACCCGCCCGTGCATGAGTTCAATCAAACGCGAGGAAATCGTCAGTCCGAGTCCCGTTCCCCCGTATCGCCGTGTTGTTGAGGTGTCGGCCTGTTCGAATGCTTCAAAAATCGACTCCAACTGGTTGGCAGAAATTCCAATTCCGGTATCGATCACGCGAAAATGAAGCACGATTTCCGTCTCCGACGCCCGCTCCACGTTCACATCCAGCACCACTTCTCCTTGTTCGGTGAACTTAATGGCATTTCCCACCAGATTGATAATCACCTGTCGCAATCGGTGGGGATCTCCTTCCACCTGTGTCGGAACGACGTTCGCGACATGGCAAGCCAATTCAATCTGTTTTCGGTGTGCGCGCAACGCCAGCGATTTCATGGTGTCACCCAGCAGTTCTCGCAGCGGAAACGAGACCGATTCGAGGCTGAGTTTTCCGGCTTCGATTTTGGAAAAATCGAGAATGTCGTTGATCACCGCCAGCAGCGATTCGCCGGAATCCTGAACCATCGAGAGATATTCTTGCTGCATGACATTCAGGTCGGTGTCACGGACGAGTTCTGTCATGCCAATGATGGCATTGAGTGGCGTCCGGATTTCATGGCTCATGTTCGCCAGAAAGTCACTTTTGGCACGATTGGCAGACTCGGCCGCCTCTTTCGCCTTGAGCAGTTCTGCTTCCGCCAGATGTCGCGTGGTAATGTCGACGGCGATGGCCAGAAATCCCGTGATGAGCCCTGCCCCGTCTCGTTTCGTTGTGACGGAAAGTGCAACACGGGTATGACTTCCATCCTTGCGAACATAGGTCCACTCCCGCTCTTCATGATCACCTCGCCGGGCCAAATCCACCAAGACCTCAAAGCCACTGATTGATCGACCGACCTCTTGCGACAGCACTTTGCTGCGGGCTGCGATTTCCGCTGGCAAATGAAATAATACGGGTGATTTCCCGATCATTTCGTCCGGGGTGTAGCCCAGCATCCGCTCGGCACCGGTGTTGAAGAGGTTGATCGCGCCGTCGACATCAGTGGAAATGATCGAGACTTGCGTCGCCGCATCCAGCACCGCCTGCAATCGAGCCTTCGTTTGTACCAGTTCGTGCTCAGCCCGTTCCTTTTCTGTCACATCCGAAAAGATCCCCTGGATTCCCACCAGATTCTGATAGCTGTCATAGACCGGACTTTTCACCACATGCGTGTAGCGCCGCTCTCCATTCGGCGACTGGAATTCCTCTGTCGTCTCGAAGGTGGTTCGACTTTCCAGGACCAGTCGGTCATCAGCACGATATTTTTCCGCCAGTTCTCGCGGGAAAAAATCGTAGTCGCTATGACCGATGATTGCCTCCATCGGCCGTTTGATCGCCTCACAGAATAATCGATTCGCGAACGTAAACCGTCCCGTCAGATCCTTCCGCATCATCGCCAGCGGCAACGTTTCGACGAGAGACTGATAAAACGCCTCCGATTCCATCAGCGCCTGCTCGACCTTTCGTCGATGTGCCAGTTCGTCTTCGTAGCGATCTTGTAACTGATTAATCTCTCGACAGGCATCTTTCAGAGCCTCGGTCAAATTCCACGACTCGTCAGCCGAGTCAATCGGATAAGCCTCCCCCAAGTTTGTCGGTTTTTTACGCGCGCTGGGATCGCTGCGAAAGGAAACCAACAACAAACGAATTTGTTCGAGGATTTCATTGCTGGGTCGTTGTCGAGAAACAATTTTCGCGACCCCCCCTCTGAGGCATTGCAAAATGCCCACAAAATTTCCCGGATTGATCAGTGCCAGAACTGGGATTAACGACGGTGGATCGGCTTGGGACAGCTGGTTCAACAGTGGGAGATCGGCGTCTCCGATGATCAGCAGATCCGCATTCTCCAGCTGCGATGCGGCTGCCCAATGAGACTCAATCAACGTGACTTCATAACCCGCCTGATTCAAAACAAAGCGGAGTGAATCACGACGGGCAGCATCTCGTTCGACCACCACGAATCGGGACATCTTGAACTCTTTTCAATTCTCGCGCCAGCGACCCATTCTCGCCCCAGCGACACCGTGTCATGGGGTGATCGTTAAAGTACCGTGAATGTGGAAAGTGCCGTCGATTCCCAACCCTTGATCAACAGTGGCAAGAATTGGCAAAATTCCGGCAAAAAACCCCTTCTGTCGATCGCTTCCGATTCCTCTGACCGATTTTCCGCCCACCCCCGGATGGATGATCACCCGGTTGAATTATAGCCAGAATCACAAAAATGATCAGGAGTCCGTGTTGTTACAATCGCGATGACCACCACTGCCTGCAATGAGCGGGGGACAGGATTCCGCTGGAAATTCCCTCGACAGCAAGCTTAACCCATTGACCTGAACTCCTCTGCTCCGAACAATCCTGCGCCGATTTCCAAGCTGGATAAATCGTGTTTTCCACCGTAACGAGCGAACCTCTGATGACACAGCCAATTGACCAGCAACCGGATTCCACTCTCGATCAGGATGATCGATTTCCCTCGGGGCCTTGGGAAGGATATTTCCTACAGCCCGGCATGCCCGGCCGCCATGGAATGGAACTGCGGTTAACATTCCGAGCGGGAACCCTGCAGGGCGAAGGTCGTGATCTGATCGGCGATTTCCTGATTAAGGGGGGGTACGATCGGGATTCGGGTAAGTGCTGGTGGTCGAAACGGTATCTCGGTCTCCACGATGTGGCCTACCTCGGCTACAACGAGGGACGAGGGATCTGGGGGGTGTGGGAGATCACCGTAAACTTCAAGGGGGGATTTCACATTTGGCCACTTGGCCAAGGGAGCGGCGAAGGGGAGCAGGTGTCAGAAGAAGTGGATACGCCGATCCTGATCGGGGCTGGGGGGCCCGGTTTGGGCATGGGAGAATTGGATTCTTCTGATTCGACGTGGGATTAAGAGTCGACGATCGATCCCAAAATCTCGGTCTCTGCAAAATGCCGAAGCGAGTAAAATCGGGGATGCTTGTTTCGCCAGGGGTCTGATAGCGATAGAATGCCAAGTGAATCGTTGCGTCATCATCAAAGATCATCAAAGTGAACTCCATTTCCCATCGCTTCTAACACGGTGCCATCATGACCGAAAGGTTGCAAGGTCGGTTTCTCATCGCCGCCAAGCGGTTGCGCGATGAGAACTTTTACAAAACGGTTGTGTTGCTGCTCGATCATGGCGAGCAAGGGGCGATGGGATTGGTGATCAATCGCCCCTCGTCCATCAAAGTCTCACACGCACTGGCAGGTCACTTTGACCTGCCAGAGACGGATGATGTGATTTTTGGTGGTGGCCCGGTTGAGCCCTCTGCCCTGGTGATCCTCCATGATGACTCGACCTTCGCGGCGAGTGGCCCGGCCGTTCTGCCCGGCTTATTTGTCGGGGGAAGTCCCGATGCGTTCGAGCAGGTAATTGGTGAAGCTGCAGCCAGCGACAACCTGAAACATTCGTTTCGAGTCTTCTCGGGCTATTCGGGCTGGGGTGCAGACCAGCTCGAAGGTGAAATTGCCCGTGGAGACTGGTTGATCTATCCGGCCTGTCGCGAACTGGTCTTTCATGACGACCCCTATGCCATTCATGAGGTGTTGCTGCAGAAGTTTTACGCGGCGAATCATCTGTTGGCTCACCGGGTCAAAGATCCCTCGGCCAATTAAAAATCCCTCGGCCAATGAGCGCTTTGTTCGTGTATGGTTGTTCTGTTTCCGTGATCAGTAGGCCCCTCATCCTGTGGATGCTCGACAATCCCGATTGATCGAAGACCTTGCCGGAATTTTCCGCGGAGAAATTCTGTGCGATCCGATTTCCCGTTCCCTGTACGCCACCGATGGCAGTCTGCATCAAATCACGCCACTCGGCATCGCCTGCCCCCGCGATCGTGAAGATCTCCAGACTCTGGTTCGATACGCGGGCGAAAACCAGATCCCGGTTGTCGCTCGCGGTGCAGGAACCAGCGTCGGTGGCGAGGCGCTCGGTGCGGGACTTGTGGTCGATTTCTCGCGTCACATGCATGCCATCGAAGAAATCGGAGCCGAGACCGTTCGGGTTCAACCCGGAGTCGTTCACAGTCGTCTGAATCGAGCCTTGCGAGCGCACGGACGTTATTTTCCTCCTGACCCCTCGAATTCCGAAACCACAACGCTCGGTAGCATGCTGGCCCTGGATGCCGCCGGTTCGCATTCTCTGAGTATTGGCTCGACCCGAGATCATGTCGTCAATCTCGATATCGTCAGCGCCGAGGGGATCCTCTTTACCGCCTCGCAGGAATACGTACCCGCCGCACCAACCGACACGTCTCGTTCCGCTTTTTCGTCCGCCTCTTCGTCGCCACAGCTGAATGAATCACGGCAAGACGAATCGGCTCGATTCAAACAGGGATTAATCCGCCGATTGGCGACGATTCTGCACCAGAATGCGAAATTGATTCAGGAAAAGCAGCCTCCAAAGCAGGTTCGTAACCGGGCGGGGTACCAGCTGCGTGATGTGCTCGTCGGTTCACAACTCGCACTCCCCCGATTACTCGTTGGCTCCGAGGGAACCCTGGGGCTCTTCACGGCGGCGGTTCTGCGAACCGCGGTGCTCCCCACAAACCGTTGCGTCTTGTTGATTGGCTTCGAGTCGGTCGAGTCTGCCATCCATGCCGTCCAATCCATGCTGCCGCATCAACCAACGGCCTGTGATCTGGTCGACCGTCGACTGTTAACGCTCGCTCGATATCTGGATCCACGATTCGCCTCACTGATTCCGGCAGCGACCGAAACCGGTTTGATTGTTGAACAGACGGGTTGCAGCCCGTCCGATCTCACACAACGTGTCCGCGAGTTGACTCGTGAAATCCATTCGTTACCCGACGCGGGCCAGATCTTATTGGAAGCGACGACCGAGGAAGAGATCGAGTTCTTATGGTCGCTGCCGCAACGAGTGATTCCGTTGTTGAATCGAGCGCGGGGTGAGACCTGTCCGGTGCCGATTGTGGAAGACATCGCCGTTCCCCCCGAGGGACTGCTCGAATTCATCACCCGTGCCCGGCGGGTTTGGCAGGGACACGAGCTGACGGTTTCACTCTATGCGCACGCCGCTGTGGGACAAGTTCATTTGCGGCCATTTTTACGTGCCCCCTACCAGGGTCCGATGCTCGAAGAGCTCGCGCGTGAGCTCTACGAGGTTGCAATCTCGGTCGGTGGTTCGATCAGTGGTGAGCACGGGCTGGGGTTGTCACGGACGGCATTTCTGCAGACGCAATCTGGCGAATTGTATCGCGTTTTTCAGCAGATTAAATCGTTGTTTGATCCCCATCACTTGCTGAACCCCGGCAAGGTGCTCAGCCTTGATCCCCATTTGACAGTGCGACATTTGCGTCCGCAGATCGAGCTCCCTGGCCCGTTGGTCGAATTACAGCTGAACTGGTCTCCGCAAGAGTTCGCGGCCACGGCGACCAGTTGTCACGGCTGCGGGGCCTGTCGCACCCAGGAAGCGCACACACGCATGTGCCCGTTTTTTCGGACCGAGTCTGCCGAAGAACGTTCTCCCCGCGCAAAAGCCAATGCCATGCGGGCCATCGTGGATGGGCGATTGCCTCCACATGAAATCGCATCGAGTGACCTACAGGGGCTGTCTCGTCTTTGCTTTCAGTGTAAACAGTGCCAGGTTGACTGTCCCACCGAAGTGAATATCCCGCAACTGATGCTCGAAGCCAAAGCCCAATTCGTCGCGGCCAATGGCCCCCGAACTGCGGAATGGTTTCTGACCCGCGTGCATGATTGGAGTGATTCACTTTGTCGACTGTCATGGCTCGTGAATCCTTTACTGAAACAGCGTGGAGTCCGCTGGCTGCTCGAACGAGTGGTTGGAGTTTCCCGTCAGCGAAAACTTCCCCCATTCGCCCGCCAAACCTTTCTCAAAACCGCACCGCGCGAATGGCTCGCCCCGCCCGAATCGCTCCGCAATCCCGTACCAGTGATTTATTTTGTCGATCACTTCGCCAACAGTCACGATCCCGAGCTGGGGTTGGCTCTGGGGCGGATCCTGATGCACAACGGACGGAAACTGCATGTTCCACCAGGGCAGGTCCGTTCGGGAATGGGACTCATTTCGACCGGTGACCTCGAACCGGCTCGCCGACTGGCTCGACAGAATCTCCGCGTGCTGGCCGAGTTTGCCCGTGAGGGATGTCCGATCGTCTGTACCGAACCCGCTGCGGTGGTCTGCCTGAAACAGGAATACCCGCGTTTGATCGATCATCCGGATGTCCAACTGGTTGCCAATCAGGTGATCGAGGCGGGGGCTTACCTCGAGGGACTACACCTGCAAAACCAGCTGCGCACCGATTTTGCCCCGCTGGGATTCTCGGCCTTTTACCACACACCCTGTCATCTGCGCGCCCTGGGTCGGACGACGCCGCTGGTCGATCTTTGCCGGTTGATTCCCGATTTGCAAATTTCTGCGGTCGATCAGGGATGTTCGGGATTCGCCGGCACGTTTGGCTTCACACGCGAACACTTTGAGGAATCGCTGGCGATGGGCAATGGATTGATCGAGCAGATGCAGTCGACTCAAATTCACTTCGGTCTGACGGAATGCAGTAGTTGCAAACTCCAAATGGAACAACAGGCAACCGCTCCGACTTTGCACCCGCTGAAAATCATCGCGTTTGCTTACGGACTGATGCCAGAAATTCATCGCCGCCTGCCACCGGGTGGACAAAAAAGGCTCAACGACAAACTCAGTGCGCGGCTGTGAAAATTCAGTTTTCAGTTTTCAGTTTTCAGTTTTCAGTTTTCAGTTTTCAGGAGCACGATTGCGCAATGAATCGGGGCCCCGCGCGACGAGTCAAAAATCCCTCCCCTGGCAATCGCCAATACCAGCGTGCCTTCCCCCCCGGTTCCATCAAGAATTTCTCGCATGCGGGTATCACTGGGGGGACGTTCGATGCGGTCGATCCGCCGAAGGTTGGGATGATTGTGTTCGTCTTCAAATGCCAGCAGCAAGGGACATTTGAGAGAGTACATCGCAAATGCGGACATCAGCGCATCGACAATGGGGATTACGACAGATCCCGAACGCCGATCCTTCACCAAACCGAACGTCTCATGATTCACGCGGATCAAACCGTCGGTGGACGAATGTTTACGTGCCCGTACCTCTCTCGATTCCATTCTTCACCCCGCAGTTCCAAACAGCGCTACTCAAAAAACAACACTCCATCCAGCTCCTACCAAACGTTTACGAACGGTGCCTCCAAAAGCCCCTCCTTTTCGACGAAAAATCGTCGTCCGGGAATTGCTGCCTGTCCCGCCACTTCGCGGGTGATGTTATTTCATCGATCTCGCGTCGCCAGAGGATACCGAACAGACGAAGAGTACCGCTTCACTGAGGACTCGGAAGCAGTGCCACCCGAGCGTTTCTTAGCTCACCAGTCGTTGCTTCCACCGACGCGGGGTGTTTGGGCCGGAGACACGGGTGGCGCGCGGTCGGTGGAGAGCGGTTTTGCAATCGAAATCCAGCGACGTTCGAAGAGGTCGGCTGAACACCGACCCCCCTGCGCCTGTGGCTACGGATCAAACAGTGAGACTTGTACCACATGGTGTAACCGCACGGTTTTCCCGCGCCGTTTAACCGCGCCTCGAAGAGAAGCGTGTCAATCGGTGCCGATGATACACCCGAGGTGTCATCGCTCGTTGGATCATTGCCGAGTGTGAAACCGAGTGCTTGTTTTGTGGCTGGGTGGCACTGCTTCGAAGTCTTCGGAAAAGCCGTGGTATTCGTCTTTTGAATTTTGTCTCGCAACAAACAGAAAAAGCGGGGCAGACACCTCACACTGCGTATCATTCAAGTGGATTTTTGATTTCGCTCGCACCCAGTCGCCGTTTTCGACAGACTTCTCAGGCCCTGGCAGCACGCGATTACGATCACCAATAAGACAAAAACCCGACGCTTTCGCGTCGGGCTCAATTCCGCCGTGGTTGCACCGCATCCCTCACTTACGGGATTGATGCCGCTTGAGCGCCGCTTCGATGAAGCCGTGGAATAGTGGATGCGGGTGATGGGGTTTGGATTTGAATTCGGGGTGAAACTGGACCGCCGCAAACCAGGGGTGGCTGGGTAGCTCGATCGCTTCTACCAGTTTTCCATTCGGACTGACACCACTCAGCGACATCCCACCCGATTGGAACTGCTTACGGTAGTCCGGGTTGAACTCGTAGCGGTGACGGTGACGCTCGGAAACTTCGCTTTTCCCGTAGACCTTGGCCAGTAGCGAACCCTCGGCCAAATTGCAGGGCTGGGCTCCGAGACGCATCGACGCCCCCTTGGTTTCAATCCCGCGTTGCTCTTCCAAGAGACAAATTACTGGGTGCGGAGTTGCCGTATCAAATTCGGTGCTGTTCGCGTCGTCGAGGCCGAGCTGATGCCGACCATACTCGATCACCGCCACTTGCATCCCCAGACAGATCCCGAAGAAGGGAATCTGATGCTCGCGCGCGTAACGGACCGCTTGAATCTTCCCTTCGATCCCGCGATGCCCAAACCCGCCAGGGACCAGCAGTCCATCAATCCCGGCCAAAACCGACGCTGCTTCCTGACGTTCGAGCTGTTCCGCTTCAATCCGCTTGACGATGACCCGTGTCGAATGGGAAAACCCGGCATGATCGAGCGCTTCATAGATCGACTTGTAGGCATCGCGGTGCTCGATGTACTTCCCGACGACCGCAATGTTCACGTCATGCTTCGGATTCTTGATCCGGTGAACCAGATCATCCCAATCTTCCATCCCCGATGGACCGGCCTGCAACAAATGCAACTTTTCCAGAATTAACTTGTCCAGGCCATACTCCACCAGCCCGGATGGGACCTCGTAAATCGAAAACTCTTTGTCCTTCTCTTCGATCACCGCTCGCTTTTCCAGATTGCAAAAGAGTGCGATCTTATCGGCGTTCTCTTGTCCGAGATCCCGTTCGGTCCGCACAATCAGAATGTCGGGCTGAATACCGATCTGACGCAACTGCTGCACGCTGTGCTGCGTCGGCTTGGTCTTGAGTTCTTTGGCGGCTTTCAGATATGGAACCAGGGTCAGGTGGACGAACAGACAGTTTTCTCGACCAATGTCGAGTGGCATTTGTCGGATCGCCTCGAAAAAGGGAAGCCCTTCAATGTCACCGACGGTACCCCCCAATTCGGTGATGACGACATCGACATCCGGACCGGCCAGACCCCGGATCGCGGCCTTGATTTCGTCGGTGATATGCGGAACAACCTGCACCGTTTTGCCGAGATACTTGCCGTCCCGTTCTTTCTGAATCACCTTCAGATAGATTCGGCCCGAGGTGAAATTGGAATCCCGCGTCAACGGACTGTTGGTGAACCGTTCATAGTGGCCTAGGTCAAGATCGGTCTCGGCCCCGTCGTCGAGGACATACACTTCGCCATGCTGGAAGGGACTCATGGTCCCTGGATCGACGTTGATGTACGGATCGAGTTTCTGCATCCGGACTTTCAGCCCGCGTCGTTCGAGAATCGTACCGATCGAAGCCGAGGTGAGCCCCTTACCGAGGGAACTGACTACGCCGCCTGTCACAAAAATGTGTTTCGTCATCATAGAACTTTGGATTGAAGGCCAGGCGAGGGTGAGTGTAAGAAAAAAAACGTTGGGGCAGGCCCAAATCGAGCGGACAACGGGCCGACCGGATTCCGATCAGAAAACCGGTGATCCGGTCCCGATCTTATTCCATTTTGTGACGACTGCTTTCCAGCAAACGACATCTTTCGACGAACCGAGCATAGTCCTCCGGCGTGTCGATGCCAACCGAGTGATGCTCAACAATCGCAACTTGAATCCGGGCACCCGCTTCCAACGCCCGCAACTGTTCCAGCTTTTCCCATTGTTCCAGCCGCGACGGGGGGAGTTGCGCCAACTCGAGCAAAAAGTCGCGGCGATATGCATAAATTCCGATATGTAACAACCACGGATGGTGGCTCGCCAAAACCTCGGCCGGATCCCGATCGCGGCAAAAAGGGATTGCCGCGCGACTGAAATAGAGGGCTCGTCCATCCCCCCCCTGCACCACCTTGACACAGGACGAGGCCTGCACTTGTTCGAGCGATTGCATGGGGGTGGCGAGGGTCGCCATCTGTGCCGTCGGACAGTCGACCAGGGCCTTGACGAGGGCGTCGATATTCGCCGGATTGATTTCGGGTTCGTCCCCCTGAATGTTGACGAAGATTTCTCCTGCGGGACAACATCGTCGGGCGACTTCGGCAATCCGATCGGTCCCACTGGGATGCTCGCCTGTCATTTCCACGCGTCCGCCGAACCGAGTCACCGCCGTGACGATCTCGTCGCTATCTGCAGCGACGATCAACTGATTGAGACAAGCGGCGCGTGAGGCGGAATTCCAGGTATATTCGAGCAACGGCTTGCCGGTCTGGGCCAGCAACAGTTTTCGCGGGAGGCGTGTCGATTGCAATCGAGCAGGAATGATCCCGTAGACGTTCATAGCTTCTTTTCCGTCAGTTCAATCAAATGCTGGAAGTCCGCATCATCACGCAAAGGGTCAAAATCGGTCTCGTCGGGAATCAGTTTGAGCAGTTCACGGTCCATCCGAAACGCTCGCCCCAGCCAGGAGAGAGCATTTTCCCGGTCTCCTGCCAGCGAATAATAGCAGGCCAGATTGTACAGCACGACCGGAACCTCGTGATGAAACTGGTAGGCCAGTTTCATGGTCTCGATCGCCAATGGCAGTTGGTCAGTCCGTTTGAAACACCACGCCATCCGCATGAGCGCCATTAAATCGGTCGAATTCTCGATGTGAGCCAGTCGGAACGCATCCAGGGCTCGCTGCTGATCTTCCTTGAGCAGCCAGGCTTCACCGCGCAGCATCAGTGTCTGGTAGCATTGTCCGCCAGACTCGTCGATCGATTCGATTTCTCGCAAGGCGTGATCGGGCATCTTCAACTCCAGATAGCCTTCGGCGGCCATCAGTTGACGCAAACGAATCCTGGCGAGGTTGATTGGCATCAGAAATCACCCTTCAAAACACGTCGAACAGTTTTCACGATCGGGTTTCACAGTCGGGTTTCACAGTCGGGTTTCACAGTCGGGTTTTGCCGAATCCATCAGCCGATTTTGGCAGAAATCAATTGTTCCAGTTTCACGATATCCGCCGAAAACTTCCGGATCCCTTCAGCGGTTTTTTCTGTCGCCATCGCGTCTTCATTCAAGCGGAACCGGAACGACTTTTCATCCAGCGTGATCCGATCCCAGTTTGTCGATTTGGCTGCGGTAGCATCCAGCTTGCGGGGGAGTAATTCCGTGGAACTGGCCAATTCACCGAGTAATCCCGGGCTGATGGTCAACAAATCACAGCCGGATAGTTCAGTGATTTCCCCTTTATTCCGGAAGCTGGCCCCCATGATTTCGGTCTGATAGTCAAACTTCTTGTAGTATTCGAAAATCTGGGTCACCGACTGCACGCCGGGATCTTCCGCTGCCGAGTAATCTCGTTTCAAAGCGGCCTTATACCAGTCGAGAATTCGACCCACAAACGGGGAAATCAACCGAACTTTCGCTTCCGCGCAGGCGACCGCCTGAGCGAACGAAAACAGCAGCGTCAGATTGCAATGAATCCCTTCTCGTTCGAGCACCTCGGCTGCCCGAATCCCTTCCCAGGTCGAGGCGATCTTGATCTGCACCCGGTCGCGGGTCAGCCCCTGTTTCTCGTACAGGCCAATCAATTGCCGGGCCTTGGCCAGCGTGCCGAAAGTATCGAACGATAACCGGGCATCGGTTTCGGTCGAAACTCGACCCGGAACAATCTTGAGAATTTCGATGCCAAAATTCACCAGCACATTGTCGATGACATCGTCCAGTTGTCGAGCTCCCGTCAATCCGGACCCAGCCCGATCGGCAATCGCCTTTTCGACGAGGTAGGCATATTCGGGCTTGGATGCGGCAGCGAGAATCAACGACGGATTCGTGGTTGCATCGCGCGGCTGGTACTGTTTCATCGACTCGAAGTCACCGGTATCGGCGACGACCACAGTCAGTTTCTTCAGTTGTTCGAGTTGTGACAGCGATTCCGGCAAAGTGGCATTCCTTGAGTAAACGTTTTGTCCTGTGCAACCGACGTTCTGGACAATCGAGTTTTACCCGCTGAGGCTTCCAGAATCCATCACGTCGACGACGGTCAACGCCGTTCCGGTTTTTTGGGGAAACCATGTCAACCGGCCCGAAGCGGCCCGACGAATTGCAACTCGATCCCGTCACATTGTTGCCCCGAACCTCGGCGACTCATTCCGTTGGCAATTCGACCCATAATTGGTCCCCTTCGACCACCACCGGAAACCCGGGTTGTTTCAGCTGGGGATTCAGGCAATGTCGTCCGGACGTGACATCGAATTGCCATCCGTGCCAGGGGCACGTGACGACAGTTCCGCACAACGTTCCCTTGGCAATCGGCCCCCCGGCATGGGGACAAATTCCATCCAGGGCGTAATACGCCCCGTCTGTATTGAACAAAGCAACGATCCGTCCCCCGACGACAAATTCTCGCCCTGCACCCGGCGGAACGTCGGAGACTGCGGCAACGTGGTAACGCTTCAAAATGCCCCCCAAACTTCGATCAAAGGCGTTGAGAATCAACTTGCCTGCTGAAGACGAAGAGAAAACGCGGTTTACCACAGAGACACAGAGGCACGGAGAAGAAAAAACAGTGCAGGAATGCAGAAACACAAGAATAGATTGGAGGGGGTTTATCAGTCTGCAATCGATAGAAATCAACAGCCACTCATCTTAATTTTCATTTTTTAAATAAAAAACACCGGAATTCTGCCCGGAAATTCTAGCGAGCTTTCCATTGTATTCTGCGGTTTTTCCCTGCATTCCTTGCTTTTCTCTTCTCAGTGCCTCTGTGCCTCTGTGGTTAACCCTCATCTTCTCTTCTTAAATAAACCTAAGAAATCACCCAGCTCAGGCAAACGCCTTCGCCAGGGCCGCTTTGGTTTTGTCATAACCCGTTTTGGCGACTTCGAGGGCGTCTTGCTTCCAGTAGTCGCGGTTGAACAGTTCCAACGAGACCGCTCCCCGATAACCGTTGTCGCGCAGAGTACGGAAGATTTTGGTCAGCGGAGCGATCCCATCGCCGGGATAGACTCGGGCGGCATCGTTGATCGTTTCTCGTGGCGGATTGGCGGGATAGTCGTTGACATGGAAATTGTGCATCCGTGAACCGGCGAACATCGCTAATCCTTCAAAGTCCGAGCCCCCTTTGAAGATGTGGTAAACATCCAGCAGGAAGCAGGCACTGGGATGCGCCGCTTCGATGCCGACGAAGGCGACTTCTCCCATGCGGGCCAACGTTTTCGCAAAGCCCCAAAGTTCGAGCTGCGGCAAAATCCCCTCTTGGGCACCCAGTTCGCAAAGAGCCCGGTATCGGGCGGATAATTTTAGGGGATCGAGGCCGATTTTATCGGTGACGCCGACTGGGGGAGCGGCGATCCGCGTGCCACCGATGTCGCGAACCAGACCCATGCACCGCCGGGCTTCTTCCAGTCCTTTTTGTCGTTCCTGGTCATCTTCCGCCAGGAATGCGGCGAAACCGATCGCACTTTCGACCACCAGACCGGCGTCGGCGATCCGTTTCCGCAGGTCCGCCAGCACGCCTCCCCCTTTTACGTACGTATCAAGTTCCCCGATCCAGGGCTCGATGCCGGTGTACCCCGCCTTGGCGGCAACCTCGATCGCTCCCAGGATGTCCATCTTGTTTCCCCGATAGGAACATTCGCGAATGGTGCTGGTATTGAGGCATAACCGAAAGGGTGAAGCGGAATCCAGCGGGGCGGCCGCTGCGGTTGTGGCGGCGGTTGTGGCGGTGGTCGCTGCGGCGGTTGCGGCAAAGAAGTTTCGGCGAGTGATGGGTGTCGACATCATGACTAGGACTTTCTGGGGTGAATCCATGGAAACAGGGATTTTTGTCGCAGGTGACCCGCGAGCAACGGGGAGCTCGCAGCACCTGATTTTTGCCGTCATTCAGGAATTGGGATCGTTCAGGGCCAGCCCTGTTTTGTGACAACCCAGTCGGGGCGAAACGGTGTTGGTGACCCGATTCTCACGAAACAGTCGTTGAAATCTTAACGTTCCCGACGAATCTTTCCCTTATCCCTTAAAAAAACCGCGTGCGACAGTTTACTTCCCCCGATGCTCAGTGGAAACTGCCATCAGCAAGTTGGTTCTGATTCGGTATCGATCACCCCCGAAAATTTTGTTTTTTCGGCTGTGATCCTCACCGGACAGGAGCGAAAAGCGTTGTTAAGCGCGTTGTGCGTGCCATCCCTGTTCTTTTCCGCGATCGTGATTCGATGCTCTTTATTCTCGATAACTACGACTCGTTCACCTACAATCTTGTGCAGCGGTTTGGGGAAATCGATGCCCAGATTGATGTGCGTGTGGCCCGCAACGACCAGATTACCATTGCGGAGATTGCGGCGATGAACCCGCGCGGGATTGTTGTCTCACCCGGCCCGTGTACTCCACACGAGGCGGGGATTTCGATGGAATTGATTCGTGAGTTGGGGCCCCGCATCCCGACCTTGGGAGTCTGCCTGGGCCATCAATCCCTGGCAGAAGTTTACAATTCACCTGTGATTCGTGCCGAACGCCTGATGCACGGCAAGACTTCGGCCATCCATCATCTGGGGACGGGTGTCTTTGCCGGACTCCCCAATCCGTTTACGGCGACCCGCTACCACAGCCTGGTGGTTCCCGAATCGACACTCAGTCCGGAACTGGAAGTGACTGCCTGGGCAGACTTTCTGGGTCATCCGCGGGAAATCATGGGCCTGCGTCATCGGATTCACCCCATTCACGGGGTGCAGTTCCATCCCGAAAGTTTTCTGACGGACGGTGGAATCGATTTACTCAAAAACTTCCTTCACATCGCTGGCGAACTTTCCACGACTTCTGCTTGATAAACCCTTTCTGATGTGGCATTGTCCTGAATTGATCCGCTTGAAGTCGAGGTGAGATTCAACCATGTGGACTGATTTGCGATTTTTGCTGGGAATGTGCTTTTCGCTGCTGGCCTTCGCTGCCATCGGTATTGCAGTGGATTTGTCTGAGATTGATCCTTCGGATCCGGTGGAAGGAAAAAACCATTGGGCGTTCCGCCCGCTGCAAAACAAGGGAATCCCTGCCGTCCAGACCGAAAACTGGCCCCGATCCCCCCTGGATCGGTTTGTGCTGGAAAAGCTGGAAACGGCAGGACTGCAGCCTGTGGCGGATGCCAACCGACCCGATCTGCTGCGCCGCGTCAACTTTCAGTTGACGGGACTTCCACCCACCCCGCAAGACCTGCAAGCCTTTCTGGCGGACGAACGCCCCGACGCCTTCGATCGGATCCTGGATCAGCTCTTGGCGTCACCTCATTTTGGTGAACGCTGGGGTCGACACTGGCTGGATCTGGCGCGATATGCCGACTCGAATGGCCTCGATGAAAACTTTTTGTTTCGGGAAGCCTGGCGTTATCGCAACTGGGTCATCGAGGCCATCAACACAGGAATGCCGTTTGATCGGTTTATTCTGGAGCAAATCGCCGGTGATCTGCTCCCCTTCGACTCGATCGCACAACGGGACCGACAGCGGATTGCGGCGGGATTTCTGGTGCTTGGGCCCAAGGTGCTGCTGGGGAATACCGAGAAAAATCAGCGAATGGAGGTGGCAGACGAACTGATCGACACGGTTGGTAAGACGATCCTCGGCCAAACGCTCGGTTGCTGCCGTTGCCATGACCATAAATTTGATCCGGTTCCGACCGCTGACTATTACGCATTGGCCGGAATTTTTTCTTCGACCCGCGTGATGGAAACCCGCTACATGCTCGGGGAACAACGGAGCATGGAACGGCTGGTCGGACTGGGTCCGGAGGGACTGGAAGCGGATGAGGCTTACGAAACCTTCTGGCGCGAGCAACCGCGACTGGTCGAACGGAAGAAGCAGGCCGAGGCTGCCTTGGAAGCGATCAAGCAAGAAAAACCGGACGACTTGACCGCAATCCTGGCAAAACATCCCGAGGCGGTTGCGGCCGAGGCCAAGCCGACGGCAGAGCCTGTCCGGTCACAGGAAGAACGGATTGCGGCTCAGGGGGGACAGATTGCGGACATTGCCAAACGTCTCGCCAACCCTCCCAAGATTCCGCCTCGTGCGATGATTCCGATGGATGTGGAACAACCCGCAGATGAACAGATCCGGTTGGCGGGTCAGTTTGATCAGCTAGGCAAACTGGTGCCACGGGGATTTCTGTCTGTATTGTGTGATGGGGATCGGATCGAGATTCCTCCGCAGCAAAGTGGCCGGATCGCGTTGGCGGGGTGGTTGACGAACGGCGAGCAGCGAACGGGTCAACTGGCGGCACGAGTCCTCGCCAATCGGGGCTGGCACCATCTGTTTGGCCGGGGGATTGTGCGAACCGTTGATAATTTCGGTCGTACGGGAGAAGAGCCAACGCATCCAGAGTTGCTGGATTATCTCGCCAGGGACCTGATTCGCTCGGGCTGGTCCCTGAAGAAAATGGTTCGTGACATGGTGTCGAGTCATACATTTGCCCTCAGCAGTCACTACGATCCGCAGAACCATGCGGTCGACCCGGACAATCGCTGGTTGTGGCGAGCCAATCGTCGGCGGCTGGATCCAGAATCGTATCGCGATGCGATGCTCACGGTGGCCGGGCAACTGGATCTTTCGCCGATGGATTCGACTGTTTGGTATCTGGGTGATCAGGCAACCGCAGTCGGACCGAATACGGTTCGCCGTCGGACCAATTTCCCCTGCCGCAGTGTTTATCTTCCCGTGATCCGCAACGACTTACCTGAGTTATTTGAAGTCTTTGACTTCGCCAATCCCCACACAGCCACCGGGGCTCGCCCAAGCACAACCGCTCCAAATCAGGCATTGTTTATGCTGAATGACGACATGGTGATGGATGCGGCCGAGGCGATTGCACAACGGGTCCTGGCCGAGGTTCCGACCCAGGATCTGCAGGGGAGGGTCGAGTTTCTATATCGGGCCATCCTGAACACCAGTCCGACCAGTGAGGTGCAACAGGCGCTCAAAACCTACCTGCAGCAGACCGAAGCGCGTCTGATCTCTGAGGGGGCTGAGGCTCCTGAACGCCGAGCGATCGCTCTGGCTTGCCATGCACTGATTGCTTCGAGTCCCTTTCAATTCCTGGACTGAAATTTGAGGGACAATCGATGATCGCGGTTTTCGGTTTGGGGCCTGTATTTTCCGTGTTTCGCTGTCTCGGTCGTGTCTGGTCAATCCGGTATTTTTTGAATGATCCGCCGCAAGACGAGGTTTTTCCATGAGCTGCCATCAATTTTTGTCCCGTTCAACGCGTCGTGCCATGCTGCGCAACACGGCTTGCGGGTTTGGCCAGATCGCACTCTCAGGGATGCTCGCACAACAGGCGATCGGTTCGTCAGCCGTGGCGGGAGTGGTGCCGACAGGCTTGCCGCAGCCCCATTTTCGACCTCGTGCAAAACGGGTGATTTTTCTGTTCATGTGGGGTGGCCCAAGTCATGTCGATTTGTTTGATCCAAAGCCCCGCTTAAATGAAGAGGATGGCAAGCCGATCTCGCCGCAAGCGGTTGCCGCCGAAAAAACCTCGCTGGGGAATGCCCTCGGTTCTCCGTTTCAATTTGCCCAGCATGGTCAGGGGGGTGTCTGGATCAGCGAACTGTTTCCGCACCTGGCCAAACAGTCCGATCATCTCTGCGTGATTCGCTCGTTGCATACCGAGGGAACGGCGCACGGCGAAGCACTGCTGCGGCTGCATACCGGACAAGCCAATCTGGTCCGTCCCAGCATCGGAGCGTGGTTGAGTTATGGGTTGGGGAGTGAAAACAGTAACTTGCCCGCGTACCTGACGATTTCGCCACCACGGGGGCATGGTGGAGCACAGAACTACGGCAGCGCCTTTCTTCCTGCCATTCATCAGGGGACCGCAATCGGCTCGGCAGAAACCCCGATCGCAAAATCGCGGGTCTCGCATCTCGAGAATTCTCGACTGAATCGTGGGTTGCAGCGGCAACAATTGGATTTGATTCAGACGCTCAATCAAAGACACCTGAGTGACGCCCAGACTGACCAGGGAGTCGAGGGGTTGATTGCAAATTATGAACTCGCATTCCGGATGCAGACGACGATCCCGCAGTTGATGAATCTGGAGAGCGAAACGAAAGAAACTCAGGAACTTTATGGGGTCGGAAGCGAACCGACAGATAATTTTGGAAGGCAGTGCCTGTTGGCGCGGAAATTTGCCGAAGCGGGGGTGCGTTATATTCAGGTTTCGACCGACTACACCTGGGATCACCATCAAAAGGTGAAAGAGGGATTAATTGGTGAGTCGGCCAAGGTGGATCGTCCGATCGCGGGATTACTGCAGGATCTGCAGCGACGGGGGCTGCTCGAGGAAACACTGGTTGTCTGGGGTGCCGAATTTGGTCGCACGCCGATGGTCGAGAATGGGAATGGCCGGGGTCATCATCCGCAGGCATTTACGATGTGGATGGCGGGGGGTGGTGTCAAAGGGGGATTTACGTATGGTACGACCGACGAGTATGGTTATCGTCCGGTCGAGAATCCTGTCCACATGCATGATTTGCATGCGACAATCCTGCATGGATTGGGACTCGACCACCAGCGTCTCACCTACCGGCATGCCGGCCGCGATTTTCGTCTGACGGACGTTGCGGGGAACGTGGTTCACGAGATTTGGTCGTAAATCCGTGACGGTAGATTCGGGAAACCAAAGATTCCGATCAGGGTCTTGAGAAAGCGGACCGAGTAGAGAAAGCAGATTGATGCAGGCGTTGTTTGTGCATGGGATGGGTCGAACCCCGCTTTCCGGATCTCCCCTGTTGTGGCGTCTGCGCCAGCGGGGGATCTCGACGCATGGTTTTTTCTATAGCGTCACCTTTCAGTCATTCCGAGCCATCAGTCAACGTTTGCAGCGGAAAATCGCCATCGTCGCCGCGCAAGGTGAATATGTGCTGATTGGACATTCGCTCGGCGGAGTGCTGATTCGCGATGCCGTGGCGGCTCTTCCCACCGAGATTCGCAGACCGCAGCGGATTTTTTTGTTGGGTTCACCCATTCGACCGTCGCGAATGGCGCAGCGCATCCATCGCAACTGGCTGTTCCGATTGATTACTCGCGACTGTGGTCAGTTACTCGCGTCGGAAGCACGGATGGAACAGGTGGCTCGCTGTGACGTTCCCACGACGAGTATCATAGGAACCTGCCGGATCCTGGTGTTGTCGCGATTATTTGGTGAGGAAGAAAACGACGGAGTGGTCTCGCATTCCGAGATTACCGCCGACTGGATCACAGAAGAAATCCGCGTGCGGGTGACCCATACCTTCATCCCTTCAAACCGGCGTGTGACGGAACTGGTCGTCGAGCGGATCGTCGAGCTGATTGGTGAGTAATCGCGGGAATTCCGCTTGATTTTGCAGAGCTCTCGCGAAAGCACTTCTCACACAACCACAGAATGTCTCTGAAGAGGAACTCTTTTCCTCAATCGTCAACGTGGTCTGAACGAAATAAGGCTTGGGGTTTTTCACTGAGATCCCACGGTTGTGATCAGGATCACAGTAGCCCACAGCGAGTCACCCCCTTCTCGCGTCACAGCCTTCCAATCAACGCGATCGTTTGATTCTTTTCAAACCCCCACTGTACAACACTGAGCAGTATCGTCGAACGAGGACCATGAGTCGCCCCCGGCTCATGGTCATGCTTTTGTTTTGCGGCTGCCGTGCTTTTCCGATCCTGATCCTTGTATCAAGAATGAAAAATGACCGAATCTCCACCACTTTCTCTCAAAGATTTGCAAAGCCTGATCAGAAATATGTACGGGGCTAAAGACGTTGCCCGCGGTGTTGACGGAACCTTCATGTGGCTCATGGAAGAAGTTGGCGAATTGGCAACGGCCCTGCGCGAGGGGACGCCGGAAGAGCTGGCTCTGGAATTTGCCGACGTGCTGGCTTGGCTGGCAACGATTGCCAATGTGGCCGGGGTCGATCTGGATGCCGCTGTCCGCAAAAAATATGGTTCCGGCTGTCCCGGTTGCGGTCAATTTCTCTGCTGCTGTGACATCAGCGAAAAGCCTTAATTCCACGAATCGGTCAAACCAGGCCAGGTGGACTTCACGAGAATGGAATCATGCTCAGAACGATTGATGTTTCCGGGGTACGCTACCGCGTGGCAGACGAAGGGACAGGCCCGGTCTTGCTGCTCGTACATGGTTTTCCGCTCAATCACACCATGTGGTCAGCACAAATTGAGGAATTCTCGAAAACCCATCGCGTCATCGCCCCGGATCTGCGGGGGTTTGGTGGGACGGACGGGGCCTTGTACGCCGTATCGATGGAACGTTATGCCGACGACTTGGCAGCGCTGTTGGATGCATTGCAGGCCGATCGACCGATCACATTTTGTGGGCTGTCGATGGGTGGCTACATCGCTTGGCAATTTGCCGCGCGGTACCCTGATTGGCTGGGTCGTTTGATTCTGTGCGATACTCGGGCGGCTGCTGATTCCGCTGAAGCAGCGGCCAACCGATTAAAAATGGCCGATATCGTGTCAAAAGAAGGACCAGAGCCAGTCGCCTGGGCGATGATGCCGAAGCTGTTCGCCCCCGTCGTCACCCCCCAACAACAAACTTTGGCGGATCTGGTACGGAAAATGGTGCTGGAAACAGATCCGGTTGCCATTGCTGCGGCCCATCGCGGCATGGCAATCCGCCCGGATGTCACCTCGTTACTCCCCAATCTGCGGTTCCCCACGCTGGTGATTGTGGGGGAACACGATGTCATCTCGCCCCCGCAAGAAATGCGAACCATTGCCGACGCGATTCCTCAGGCCCGATTCGTGCAAATTCCTGCGGCGGGACACATGGCACCGATGGAAAACCCCGCTGCCGTGAACCGTGCCATTTCCGATTTTTTGCAGACGACTCGCTGAGGACTTGTTGATTTTCAGGAACGATCGAGATGGAAACCCATCGGATCGAGAGTGATTCGCAAAACAGGAAAGTCACTGGGGGTCATGTTTCTTTTGGCTGCGTGGCGAATATACTGGAATTCATTCGATGTTCGTCATTGTAATCACCCCTCAGTTTGAACCCCCTGTTTTAACAGGGGGGGATGCCTTTGATCATCGATACCGTACGAAGATACCGTCCAAAAATCTTGCCGGGCTTTACCCGACAAGATCGTCTCGTTACTCAACGATTGGGAGTCCCGCTTGTGCTCATTCAGATGGAGTTGGCTCGAATTATCATCAGCGAAATTAACGACCAGCAGGTGATTTTTCTGCGGGAAGTCGAGGGAATTCGAGAATTTCCGATCCTGATTGGCCTGTTCGAAGCGACCAGCATCGACCGCTGTGTTCAAGGGGAAGATCCTCCCCGACCACTGACGCACGACCTGCTGAAATCGGCGATCGAGTCTCTGGGTGGAGAAATCCAGGATGTGCTGATTCATAAACTCGAAGAACATACTTATTACGCCTCGATCCGCATTCAACACGAAGGCGAACTGATCGAAGTCGATAGCCGTCCCAGCGATGCCGTGGCCCTGGCGGTGCATTTTGATCCCCACCTGCCGATCTATGTGGCAGAGGAGGTACTGACGCAGGCTTCGAGCTGAACCCGATCGGATCTGCGGTGGGAGCATGCAGGGGTGAGAGAAACGTTTTCGCGGGACGAAAGCGGGGTAAGGCTTCACGCCGCGTCAAACTCGGAATACACTCCGGCCTCGCCACGGAATCCCGATTCTCTTCAAATAAGGAGCCTGCCATGCGCTGGTCTCAGACATTTATCCCGACGATGAAAGAAATCCCGTCGGATGCGGAAGTTCCCAGTCATCAACTGATGCTGCGTGCCGGTTTTATTCGCCAGTTGATGGCGGGTGCCTACACCTACCTGCCGCTGGGGGTTCGTGCCTTGAAAAAGGCCGAGGCGATCGTGCGACAAGAAATGGATGCGACCGGGGCGTTGGAAATTCTGATGCCGGCACTGCAGCCAATTGACCTGTTCGAGCGGACAGGGCGGAAAGAGGCGTTCGGAAATGTGCTGATCAACTTCAATGTCCGACGTGGCGATCGAAATGTCCACTTGGCACTCGGCCCGACGCATGAAGAAGTCGTCACGGACCTGATGTCCCGGCATCTCAGCAGCCATCGTCAGATGCCGCTGACGGTCTACCAGATCCAGACCAAGTTTCGGAATGAAGAGCGTCCCCGGTTCGGAATTTTGCGGACGAGTGAGTTCTTGATGAAAGATGCTTACAGCTTTCATTCCTCCCTGGAATCGCTGAATGACGTCTATCAGAAAATGTATCATGCCTACTGCCGGATCTTCTCTCGCTGCGGACTCGAATTTCTGCCGGTCGAGGCGGAAAGCGGCCCCATCGGCGGCGATGCGTCGCACGAGTTCATGATCCCCGCTGCAAACGGCGAAGACCGCATCGTCTTCTGTAAGAAGACTCACTATGCAGCAAATCTCGAACGAGCCGAAACAGGACGGAAACCTCCCCTGATCGCCACCTCGGGCGAGGCAAAACCGGTTGCCCGACTGCATACCCCCAATGTGGGTAGCATCGAAACCGTCTGCAAGCTCTTGAAATGTAAACCAGAAAAACTGGTCAAGACGCTGATCTATGTCGCCGATGGAAACCCGGTCGCCGTGCTATTGCGCGGAGATCACGAGGCGAACGAGGGGAAAATTCGCCGCGCATTAAATGTCACCAGTCTGGAAATGGCTGACCCCGCCGTCATTCTCACGGTGACCGGTGCACCAGTCGGATTTGCGGGCCCGGTCGGAATCAAGTGCCCCATCTTCGCGGACCATGATGTCCCACTGGTTGTCAACGCGATTACGGGAGCCAATGAAGGGGATTACCATCTCGCGAATGTGAACGTGGGACGTGATTTTGCCCTGGAGACGACGTTTGATCTGCGGAATGCTGCAGCGGGCGACCCCAGTCCTCGGGGTGAGGGGACTTTGGAACTGGTCCATGGAATCGAGGTGGGCCATGTCTTCAAGCTGGGAACCAAGTACAGCATCTCGATGGATGCTCTCTATGATGACGAGACCGAACATCGGCAGCCGATCATCATGGGATGCTATGGGATTGGAGTTAACCGGATTTTGGCAGGGCTGGCGGAAACCCGCCACGACGACCAAGGCCTGATCTGGCCCCTCTCGATCGCCCCTTACGAGGTGATCCTCAGCGTCATCGGGGCGAACGAGCCCGAGACGTTAGCAGCCGCCGAACGTCTGTACGCAGAACTTCAGGCTGCCGGGGTTGATGTGCTACTGGACGACCGGGATCTGAGACCCGGAGTCAAATTTAAAGATGCTGACCTAATCGGGATTCCCTTGCGGGTCAACTTTGGTGGAAAAGGACTCAAAGAAGGAGTCGTCGAACTGAAGTGGCGAACCGCTGCGGATTCCGAACGAGTCCCCTTGGCAGATGCTTTAACAAGCGTTGTGAGACAACTGGCAGAGAAAAAGAAGTCCGACGCGGCCAACCTGCCCCGTTAAGACAGAAAAACGGGTTAATGCGAAAAAAACGGGCTGACCAAGAACAATCCTGGTCAGCCCGTTTGTGAGTTCGTGAGTCTTTTTCCCCAATCAGTTTTCGTTCTCAATCATTTTTCGTCCTCAACCCTTACCGAAGAATCAGTTTTGATCTTCCGTAATTCGACCACTCACCGATTTCGAAATGTGAAAAATCGGTGCAATGATCAGCTTCGTGCCGACAGGAACGTCGTCGGGCATGTCCAGTGCGGCAGCAGTTTCGTCCGCCAATTGAATCTGGCCATCGTGTCGGTAACAGTTGCTGAGTGCCAGCAGTGCCCTTTGATTAAATGGAGCAGGAAACATTTGGGCGGCTCGATGCAGCGGTTCAATCGCGTCTGCATATTTTTCCTGAGCTTGAAGTGCTTCTCCACGGAACAACTCGGCGATCGGAGCAAACGGCCCAGAATCACTCAGACCGTTCAATTCGGCGAGCGCGTAATTAGGAAGCTCTAGTTCAAGATATCCTTCGGCAGCAGCAAGCCGTCGAACGACGCGTTGCGGACTCAAAACCTTCTCGGAACCAACATTTTCAGTGGTCACAGCAGCCTCCCTCCCCTTAGGTAGAAGACCAAAAATCAGATCGACAATTTCATCGCCAACATGGCGACAAGGAATTTGGGATGCAGCAAGCGTGCCGAAAATTTTAGCAACGAGCAAAAAAGCATCCGACTCAAGAATATACGGGGCCTTCGCGATGTCAAGTCCTTGGTCGTCGCTGATTTTCCTTTGTCAAATTGACAATTTTCAGCAGTCAGGTGGGGCGCCTGATTGCCAGAATGGCCCGACAGATCGGTTCCTCGGAATGATTCGCATCACTGTGAGAAATGGGAGAGAGAAGCTCATCATTCACGAGTGGCTCTGTCGCCAGGGCTCGTTTTTGCCTACAGATCAGGAACGTGTTGCTTTAACTTCAGGCACAAAGCAACTGGAAGCGGACCCAGGCAACCCCACCACCAACAACCGACATTTTGGCAGTGTAGCCCCCCCTTCCGCCGTCATAATGGGACGCCATCCGATACGGAATCGGTTTTACCGTCACCAGCCCCTCAAAATCAGGCTTGTCAGCCCCCTCTGTCTCTGCCAGACTGATGTTCGACAGGATTATTTGTCGACAGACTGCTCATCGTCGCAAATCGTCTGATTCACCTCATTTCAAGAAATAGGGAAATCAGCAGGCCACGTTCAGTGCGGGCAATGATCATTCAGATGCGGGATGCCGCCGAGCAGTTATGTTGGTTCGTTTCACGAAAGGGTTCAGCACATGCGGGGACTTTTCACTGCGACCGTTGCGGGAATCACCTGTATTCTCGGCAATCTTGCCTGGGGACAACTTGCCTGGGGACAAGGGGTTGTTTCTCAACTGCCAGAAGACGGAGCATGGGTTCGGTTCGAAGGGACTTATGCCCAGGTCGAGCTTCGGCCTGAAACAGCGTCTGGCAAGGTCGAAATTGACCCCTGGATCGAACACGTCACGATCAAATCGGTCGGTTCAGAGACGGGGACGTTTCTGGGGCAAGAAGTTCCCTGTCGCTGGATCGAGATCAAGATCGAGCGTGGCCGTGAACGAGACGGCAAGGTCGATACCGGGCTGACCGGACTCGAAATCTATAAAGTCCTGGTCCCTGAAGTGGCTGTGATGAGCGAAAACGTCGATTCCGAGGGAGTCCCCAACAGCTTTCTGCCATTAGTGAAAGGCTTCCGCAAAGTCGGCAAAGCCCCCCCTAAACCCCTCGTAGAACCTGCGCTGCAATTGTATCCATTAGGAATTCTCGTCGGCTACTACCGCGAATTGCAGGTGGTTGCGAATGACGTGGATGCCGAAGTCGGTATCGGTGCGATCAAGGCGAAACAGCTTCAGGGTGAAATCAAGATTGAACGCCCGGAAAGTCGTACAGTCCAGCTGTCAACGGTCTGGAAAAGCACCGAAGTCCCCTTCGGTGTTGCGCGTTGGAGCGCCAAACTCACACGAGACACCAAAGACGCTCAGGCACCTCGAAGTGACTACAAACCTGTCTCAGAAGTATCGATTGAAATGCGGGCGAAAGAGACGGGAAAGGACGCAAAAAGTGAGCTGAACGTCCAGTAGGCTCGCTGATTGACCAGACCACCCGCTGAATTCATGGCATCAAGACCATTTTTTTCAGGTCGAGGAACATGTGAATCCAAAATTCTTGCGGAGATTCTGGCGCAGATTACTGCGGACATCACGAGGGGGATCACTCAGAGTCATCCCCCTTTTTCTAATCGCTTTTGCCAGCAACTGTTGGGGAGATCAGACGGAAAGCCAGCTGGCCCCCAACCCCCCGGCGGCCGCCGTTCGTCGTGTCGATTTTGTGACCGAGATTCAGCCCATTTTTCAACGGGCCTGTCTTGCCTGCCATGGCAGAGCGAAACAAAAAGGTGACTACCGCCTGGATGTGCGAGAAACGGCGTTCAAGGGGGGCGAGTCGTATGCTCCGAATATTGTGCGGGGGAAAAGCGATCAAAGTCCACTGATTCGGTTCGTGACAGGGATCGACGATCTGGTGATGCCCCCCGCGGGGGAAAGGCTGTCAGACGCCGAAATTTCTCTGCTTCGCAACTGGATCGACGAGGGGGCTGAATGGCCGGATCACGTGGCAGGAAAAGCCAACGACAAATCCGACTTGTGGTCATTGAAACCACTCGTTCGCCCCGAAATTCCAGGCGGCCCCCCGTCGAGACAGGACTCCAATCCCGCCGAGATCATCGACCGGTTTGTTCGCCAGAAACGAGATGAACTGCATTTTACAGGGAGTGCGGAAGCGGATCGCCGTACGCTGCTGCGGCGGGTCTCGTTCGATTTAATCGGCCTCCCCCCGACTCCCGAAGAGATCGATCGCTTTCTCGCCGACCCAAATCCCCAAGCTTACGAAAAATGGGTTGACCAGCTACTCGATTCGCCTCGTTACGGTGAGCGATGGGCCAGGCATTGGCTGGATACAGCGCACTTTGCAGAAACTCATGGACACGACCAGGATCGGATTCGCGAACACGCCTGGCCCTATCGGGATTATTTGATCGAATCGTTCAATTCCGATAAGCCCTATTCCCGATTTGTGCAAGAACAAATTGCCGGTGATGTGCTCTTTCCTGAAGACCCCGCAGCGACTGTCGCACTGGGGTTTCTGGCAGCCGGCCCCTGGGATGAAAGTTCGCTACGAGATATTCGCGAAGACACGATTGACCGCCAGATTGCCCGGTATCTTGACCGGGATGACATGGTTTCGACGGTCATGAACAACATCTGTAGCCTGACGGTGCAGTGTGCTCGTTGTCATGATCACAAATTTGATCCGATCTCGCAGCAGGACTATTACGCGTTACAGGCCGTATTTTCCGGAGTCGAGCGGGCGAATCGCCGGTACGACGTTGACGCCGGGACCGCTCGGCTGCGACGAGATCTTCTTCGCAGAAAACAGGCCCTCGAACAGCGAACCGAGGAAGAGACCGCTCGACTGATGTCGACAGATGTGCAGCGACAGGTTGCCGAATGGGAAGATCTGCGTGGTCGCCAGACTGCCGTCTGGCAGAATTTCAACATCGATTCGTTCACGTCCGCTGACGGAGCGACACTCAGCATGCTTCCCGATGGCTCGATCCTTTCCGGAGGCCCCTGCCCCGAGAAAGAGACCATCACGATCGTCTCCGCCCCGTTTTCCTCATTCAATCGCTCGTCCCAGGAAAAATCGCCCGCTGAAAAACCGACGGATGACGAGAAAGATCGCGAACAACACCCCGAGCCTCAACACGCGAGCGAGCCAACAACACTGCGGCAGATCACGGCGATCCGATTGGAAGTCCTGACACACGAGAGCTTGCCCAAAAAAGGGCCGGGCCGACAACCCGATAATGGCAACCTGCACCTGACCGAGTTCGAGGTTTGGATCGATGGCTGTGACAAACCGTTAGAACTGGTGAACGCAACGGCAGACTTTGACCAATCTGGCTGGGAGATTGCGAAGTCGATTGATCGCAATGAAGAGACGGCCTGGGGGATTCATCCTCAAGAGGGGGCCACGCATCAGGCGGTTTTCGAGCTCAAA
>Ga0114978_10000249_pt1 | contig 45548 bp, 49 predicted proteins | sample S_140212_EF_Meta_FD_87027 | JGI IMG/M metagenome (GOLD analysis project Ga0114978, IMG submission 87027) | Freshwater microbial communities from Lake Simoncouche, Canada to study carbon cycling - S_140212_EF_MetaG | ecosystem: Environmental > Aquatic > Freshwater > Lake | place: Lake...
CGGCACTTTTATGTTGGCATCATTCACCTGTACAGGCTCTTGGCTGGTGTTTGGCGCTGCACTAAAACATGTGCTGAACAAGCCTCAATACATGCAAATATTTAATCTGGTAATGGCAGGATTGTTGTTGTCAATAATGCCAACACTGAGGCAGTTGATTAATAAATATTTTATAACGACATAAGCAGCGTTATCCCAATCCCCATTGCCTAACGGTTGGACGATTTTTTTAAGTTACGGGTGGCTCTATTTTCGAGGTAGGAACAATAATGAAAAAGATAAGCACTATTGTATTTTTTAGCTGTGGTCTGTGCTTGGCGGCCTGCTCCGAACCCGTGCCGCAGAGTGAATCAGGAGCGACACCACCAGTCGTCGAGCTTGACAACACTGCCCCTCAGGGAATCATCCCGCAAGCTCAGCTTGATGCTTTGGAAGCTGCTAAAGCGACTAGCGCTGTATTAGATGAGGCCCAAGCAGCGCGGCGCAAACAATTGGAAGGACAATAGCGGCAATGAATATCCAGTGGATTCATTGCCGCTGGAGATTACAAACCCAAAGTTTCTTTCAGTGCGCGCACATAAACTTGGCGTGCAGTTTCTAGGATAGCGGCCTTTGATTGCAAACGTTTCAGTTCATTATCCACAAACTGCAAATTCATAAGCTGATTCTTTGTTTGATCCGATAATTTATCTGAATCGTACTGTATACCGTCGATAGTGATTATGGCCATGCTGGACTCCCCTTAGTTAATGCCATTAAAAACAAGTTGTGCTTTTTACCAGATAGTCGAAACAATGTCGCCAGTAAAATTGCAAGTTTATGTAGCATATTGCTGTTACTGGGGTAGACGGGTTGGAGGCAGAAACCACCAAATTGGCACGGACGCTGGATCGAGGGCTTTTATGCGGTGTTACTAGCTCCTTGAGAAAATCCGTGTGGTGTGTGCGTTTTTGTCCATTGACAGATTCAAATAGTGGTTGCATCCTGAACGGGTATTCAGGAAGTGTTGCAGTCACATTGTGCAGTTGGCTAAATCTCGCATCAGATCACGAAATGCGCCTGTAAATGTTAAACACTGACCATGTTAGATGCTTCTTGTTAAATGCTTGGGGGATTACATGCGATCAACAAAGCTCGGCCTGCTATTATTTTTCACACTGATGGTCTTGATGACTGTTCACGTGCAAGCTCATCACGCATTTTCAACAGAGTTTGATTCCAGCCATCCGGTCTCCTTCAAAGGTACCGTGACGAAAGTTGAACTCATTAATCCACATTCGTGGATTCACATTGTTGTAGTCGATGCCAGTGGTGCTTCGGTAACCTGGATGATCGAAGGCGGCAGCCCAAACGCACTGGTTCGTCGTGGTGTGACTAAGGCCTCGATTCCAGTAGGTTCTGAACTAAGCGTTACTGGTTATCAGGCGCGTGACGGTTCTAATAAAGCCGTGGGTCGCGACATTGCTTTTGCTGATGGCAGGACGTTATTTTTCGAAGGTTCGCGTGCTCCTGGCGCGAGTGTAACTTCACCATGAAACCGTTTTTTATCACCTTATTTCTGCAGATATTACTCGCGGCACAGCAAGTGTACGCCGCCGGTCCCTTGATCGAATTTCCACGCGCAAGTGACGGTCACCCTGATTTTAGCGGTGTCTGGCAAACCTTAAGCAGTGCGCACTGGAATATCGAACCTCATGTGGCCGCTGCTGCGGTATTACCTGCACTAGGCGCACAATTTGCAGTGCCACCCGGCATGGGGGTCGTTGCAGGCGGAACCATTCCTTATTTGCCTGAGGCAAAGGCGCAGCGGGATCGCAATTTTACGGCGCGCCTGCTCGAAGACCCCGAAGGAAAATGTTATTTAGGTGGGGTGCCACGTTCCACTTATATGCCTTATCCCTTCCAGATATTTCAGAACATTAACGAAATTGTAATGGTTTATCAGTTTGCCACCGGCCTACGTCGTATTAATGTAGGTGGTACTGAGGAGGCACCACTCGACAGTTGGATGGGTTGGTCGAATGCGCGGTGGGATGGCGACACCTTGCTAGTGGAAGTAAGCGGCTTGAATGGTCTAACTTGGCTCGACCGCGCAGGTAATTATGCAAGCGCAAATGCTCGCATCACGGAAAGTTATACACCGCTTGGCCCTAACCATGTCTTATATGAGGTAACTATTATTGATGCCACAGTATTTGCACAGCCGTGGAAAATTAGCATGCCGCTGTATCGAATTGTAGATGCTGATTTTCGCTTGTTGGAATTTAAGTGCGAACAATTCGCGGAAGAAAAATTATATGGGCATTTGCGCAAGCCAGAAGCGCAATGAAGAAGCGCAATGAAAAAACCAAATTATAACAATTGCTGAATCTTACTTTACAACGGTGAAGCTCAGATGAAACATACACAACCTACTTATTTGGTCAGTTTATTGGCCGCACTCATCGTACTTACTGTGCCATTGCATGTATGCGCGCAGGAACAGCGCAAGACAGCATGGGGAGAACCCGATCTAGCGGGAGCCTACACCGAGTTCACGATTGCACCGCTCGAGCGACCAGAAGAGTTGGGAACCAAAGAGTACTTTACCCCTGCCGAAGCGGAAATTTTCCAGCTGCAGCGCCTCGAAGAAGTAAATCAGGATGACGAAACTGAACCCGGAACCCAAGCAGATGTACATTATGACTTTGGCACTTACGCCTTAAGTGCGAACGAAGGTATTACTTCTCCAAACCTGCGCACCTCCATCATTATTATCCCGAACAATGGCCGAATTCCCCCGTTAGTTCCGGCTGCCATAACACGGCGCGATGCGCGTGGTGATGCACGTCTTGGGCACGAGTTCGACGGCCCCGAAAATCGCTCTCTCACCGAACGCTGCATTGTGTGGCCCAGCACTCTGCCGCCTATATTGCCGGGTGGCTACAATAGCAATTTGCAAATATTTCAAAGTCCGGGCTATGTGATCATTCAGGGCGAAATGGGTGACCCACGTATCATTCCAACCGATGGTCGAATTGTTACTGATAGCCTACCGCAATGGATTGGCAACTCTACTGGTCGTTGGGAGGGTGCGACTCTCGTCATCGAAACCACCGGTTTCAATGACAACACCGCTTGGCGCAATGCAACTGCCAACATGCACGTTACCGAATGGCTCACTCGACTTGATGACGACACAGTGGAATATAGATTTCGGGTGGAAGATCCACAGACTTGGGCCGAACCGTGGGAAGGAGTGTATCCGTTGACCAACCTCAATGGTTTGCTGTTCGAATATGCCTGCACTGAAGGAAACTACGGCATGGCGAACATACTGTCCGGAGAGCGAGCGGTGGAGCAACAAGCAGAGAAACAATAATTCCTGTGGCTGACTATAAGTTACTGCATCGGCGCCACAAGTGATGTAGAAATTACTACTGGTCCCGTCTCAGAAATCAATTACTGCAACAACCAGAAAGTTGTCACGTTCGCGCGCACCATGCCGGCTTTCTGAACACTGGTATTCCACCGAGATGCGCTTGCAAGGCCCCAGCAAGCGAGCCAAACCAGTACGCCAGAACACAGAAGTGCAGTCGTCAAGTGGGCCGGTCATGTTGTTGTCCAGTTCATGGTCGAGCAACAACTCCGTGTATGGATTCCAAGCACCGTTGTTGCCAACAGTAGCGGAGACAAAACCACCGGTCCGCAATACACCAAGGTGCTCTTGATCGCCGAAGGGTTCGACAATGCGCTGGCCAAGGCTGTTAAGCTGGGTCGCATAACGCGTGTCTAGAACATGCAAAGCTGCCATACCAGCCGAGCTAGATGTTTGCTGACAGGAAGGACAACTGAGTACGAGTTATGGCGCAACATTACGCAGTTTAATCAGCCAGTTGCCGTCTACTCGCACTAAGCCATCGATGCCGTACCCAGCAGCAGCGACACGTGGCGTTTCACCTTGTTTGGCGGGTCCAAACACCGTCTGCCAGTACGAATGATGCCGCGCATGATCCGTATCGACAAACTCAATCCAGGAATCCATCGTCATGTGGTACATCGCACCGACTGGGTTACCGGCCTTAGCGCGCTCCTCCTGACCTTTCTTCACACCATCGATCATCTCGCGTAACGCGTCATGGCCAGTCGTTAATGAGGTTGCACCAGACTTGAATGCTCCATCCTCTGCGTAAACCGACACATAAGCATCCGCATTGAGGGTGTCGAGTGCGCGGGTATACTTCCATAGCAGGGCATGGATTTCCTCGCGGTCGGAGGCCTGGTCGGCATTTGCGGTGTTCAAACACAGCACCATAGTCAGCGTGGTAAGTATCAAAGACAGGGTTTTATTCATGGGTTGGTTCTCCTTGTTGTTAGATTTGCTGTTGTGATTCGTATGGGAATGCAGGCCACGGCTACACAAAATCTTTAAATGAAGTGTGAGCGAGTGGTTCATCAAGCTATCTGGATATTTTGGTTAAGGACTGTACACACTTCCTAGAAATTTTTGACCGTGCTCTTCTTGACCGGCCTTCATATTACAATTGATCGAGATGTATTAGTCTAAGGTGTTTTTTTACCGATATCACGAGTTGGTTGAAAAGGGCGGCATTGCTTATTGTCTGCCTGCCACCAGATTTTCCACTACAGACGGATCAGCCAGTGTAGTCACATCGCCCAGACTGTCTAATTCATTGGCGGCAATCTTGCGCAAAATGCGCCGCATGATTTTTCCTGACCGGGTTTTCGGCAGGCCAGGTGCCCACTGGATAACATCAGGTTTTGCGAATGCGCCGATTTCTTTTACCACCATAGAGATGAGTTCCTTACGCAACTCCTCGCTACCAATCGTGCCAACCATCAGACTGACATAAGCATAGATGCCTTGCCCTTTGATGTTATGTGGATAACCAACCACGGCGGCTTCGGCAACAGCTGGATGCAACACCAGGGCACTTTCTATTTCAGCGGTACCTAGGCGATGGCCACTGACGTTAAGCACATCGTCCACGCGGCCTGTTATCCACCAGTAGCCGTCTGCGTCGCGGCGCGCACCATCACCGGTAAAATAGTAGCCGGGATACATTGAATAATAGGTGTCGATACAACGCTGATGATCGCCGTACACAGTTCTTATCTGACTAGGCCAAGATTGAGTAATGACGAGATTGCCGGAAGTTGCTCCAAACAAAATATTGCCTTGGGAATCTACCAGTTCTGGTAACACACCAAAAAAAGGTAGCGTGGCTGAACCGGGTTTTAGATCGGTTACGCCAGGTATGGGCGTAATCATATGGCCACCGGTCTCGGTTTGCCACCAAGTGTCCATCACAGGGCAACGTGCATCACCTACAACATGGTAGTACCACTTCCATGCTTCAGGATTGATGGGTTCACCCACAGTACCGAGGATGCGCAGTGATTGGCGAGAGGTGCGTGTTACTGGGGTATCACCTTGCGCCATCAAAGCACGTATTGCGGTAGGTGCTGTATAAAACTGATTGACCTGATATTTGTCGATAATCTGCCAGCAGCGCGAGTAATCCGGATAAGTGGGCACGCCTTCAAACATCAACGTAGTGGCACCATTGGCGAGTGGGCCGTAGACAATGTAGGTATGGCCGGTAACCCAGCCCACATCGGCGGCACACCAATAAATATCACCCTCTTGATAATCAAACACGTATTTGTGGGTCATGGCGGCATGTAGTAGATAACCCGCTGTGGTGTGTAAGACTCCTTTGGGTTTTCCGGTGGAGCCGGAGGTGTAAAGAATAAAAAGAGTGTCTTCGCTGTCCATCACGGCGGGTGGACATACACTGCTTTGGCTAGAAAGTGCTGCGTGATACCAAAGATCGCGAGTGTTATTCCAACTTACTGTGTTGCCTGTACGGCGCACTACCAACACAGTACTGACATTAGGACATTGAGCAACTGCAGCATCAGTGTTGGCCTTTAATGGGATCAGCTTGCCGCCGCGCACGCCTTCATCAGCAGTAATCACCATGCGGCAATCAGCATCGAGAATACGATCTTTTAGGGACTCAGGTGAAAAACCACCGAACACTACCGAATGAATGGCACCAATTCGTGTGCAGGCTAGCATGGCAAACGCTGCTTCTGGCACCATGGGCATGTAAATACAAACGCGATCTCCTTTTTTTATACCACGGCTTAACAGCACATTCGAAAGTTTGCACACTTCATCATGTAATTGCTGATAAGTAATGCTGCGCTGCAAGCCGGGTTCATCACCTTCCCATAAGATTGCGATTTGCTGAGCACGGTGCGGCAAATGTCGATCGATGCAATTGTGGCTTACATTCAGTTTGCCGTTGATGAACCAGCGGATATCACCGGTGGCCATTTGGCAATCCTGTACAAGGTCAAAGGGTGCCAGCCAGTGTAAAAAATCGGTCGCCATGCGCGGCCAGAAAGTAGCAGGAGAATTTATGGATTCTTCATACAACGCTTGATATTGCGCTTGGTTCAGATGAGTAAGGCGGGTGCTAGAAATATGCGCGGGGTAGATAAGTTGTTCAGACACGTGGCAAACCTCAGGTCACTTTGGTGATGAGTAGAGTTTGCTAGGGATTTAGTTTTATCACAAGAATTCAGTGAGGAATTCATGCTCCTCTACCGGTAAGAAGTTTATGCCGCCTGCACTGGAATGGTGTTACTGGTTCGAATAACAAAATTGCCTTCGTCCAAATACAACAGCTTCGGTTTGTGATTTAAAAGTTCTACATCACTGTAGGCAGCATAGGCACAAATGATCACGCGATCACCCACGGCCGCTTTGTGGGCAGCTGCACCATTGACGGAAATAACTCGCGAGCCAGCCTCAGCCCGAATGGCGTAGGTTGTGAATCTTTCGCCGTTGTTTATGTTGTAGATTTGAATCTGTTCATATTCGCGTATGCCGGAAGAATCCAGCAAATTACTATCGATTGCACAAGAGCCATCGTAGTCAAGCTCGGAATGAGTAACACGGGCGCGGTGTAACTTGGCTTTCAACATCTGGGTTTGCAAGGAGGCATTCCTATAGGCTTTCAACGGCAGGGTAGGCATTATCCCAAAAAACACGGGGAGGGAGCAAATTAGGCTTAAAAAGGCCGAAAGCATAGGCTGATAAGCCTTAATAAGTGGATTTAAATGAAGGGCACTTCCATGTTTTGTCTTTATCCGCAACAACCGCGTCAGCGCTCTCAAAAAAAATCCTAGTTCCGGCAGGTGTACTCAAGGTTTACGGCGCCTTCTACTGCGAGGGAGTCACGCAGCAGTTTTTGGTTTTGTTGACTTGGCTTTTGCCAATAAAAATTCAGACTCTGGGTCCACGACCATACGTCCGACCATGGCTTGACGGCCCAATAACATGGGGTAGTTCATTTCCGATCTGTCAGTAAGGGTGAGTTTGATGTTCCAGGTCTTTTTGCCCAAGGTGAGTTTGGTGTCTATCACCACTCTTCTTTGAGTATCTGCAGTCGCAGTTTTTACTTTTTTGGCGCCTTTGACTCTGCAGCTAATACGCACAGCAAGAGCAATGTTGTGAATCTCTGGTAACAAATCAAAACTGACCCATTTTTTGCCATCCTTGATGAACTCCTCAATGTTTTCGACGTGTAACGCCGAGGTGGCTGCACCGGTATCAACTCGCATATTCAGGCCGGTTATCCCCAGTTGCGGCAGATCACCAGTTTCCAGCGCTCCAACAGTTATTTTTTTTGCCAAGGTAGGGTCCTTCAATATTAGTTGCATAGAGAGTGTAGCAATCTGGCAAGTCTTGCTGCGTTCTAATCAGCCTTTGCCCTTGGGTTTATTGGGCCCGGCTTTGCAGTCTATTTCGAGGTATTGAATTATTTTGCCCGCAACATCAATCCCCGTAGCCTGTTCGATGCCTTGCAGTCCCGGAGAAGAGTTAACCTCTATTACTACCGGCCCATGAGATGAGCGAATGATGTCGACACCCGCCAGGTCGAGCCCCATCACAGCCGCCGCCCGCACTGCAAGACTACGCTCCTCTGGACGCAACTTGATTTTTTCTGCCTTACCGCCCCGGTGCAAATTGGAACGGTATTCACCCTTAGTCGCGGTACGTTGCATTGCAGCAATTACTTTGTCGCCCACAACCAAGCAGCGAATATCTGAACCGCCCGCTTCTTTGATAAATTCCTGCACCAGAAAATCTGTACCGATGCCACGAAAAGCATTGATTAACGCCTCTGCGGCTTTATGAGTTTCGGCCAACAATACGCCAGTGCCATGGGTGCTTGCGGTTAATTTGAGAATCAGCGGTGGCCCGCCCACTGATTCAATAAGTTTATCTGTGGCGCGTGCCGAATGCGCATAGCTTGTAATGGGTTGCCCTATGCCCTTGCGTGCCAGCAATTGATGAGCACGCAATTTGTCTCGCGAACGCGTAATAGCAATGGATTCGTTGATGGAATATACGTTGGCAACTTCAAATTGTCTTAATACCGCACAGCCGTAGTTGGTAACCGAGGCGCCAATACGGGGAATTACCGCATCAAACTGCAAAGGTTCGACAAATTCGGCGGAGCGTTGGTAATAAACGGCAGGTTCATTAGCGGTAATGTTCATGTAACACTTGAGGACATCGATCACGCGTACATCATGCCCCCGATGCTTCGCAGCCTCCACCAGACGTTTGGTCGAGTATAGGTTGCGATTACGGGACAGAATGCCAATTTTCATAGTAAATCCATGCAACGAAGAGTTAAGAATTGATAACAAGGGCAAATAGCTGGAGTGGGTAATTAGATGGTTATTTGTACAAAAATATTATCTATTAACCGGGTTGTGCCAGCATAAACGGCAGCGAGAATGATTAGGTCTGTGTCGCCTATGGATGCCAGATGCAGTGTACTGCGGTTGCAGATATGTACGTAGTCAGTTTTTAATCCGACCTTATTCAGTGTACCAGAGGCACGCGCTTCTATTTGGCGAAAGTTGTGTTCGCCACCCATAATTTGTAATGCACTTTCCTGCAGGGTCGCATACAAAGCAGCAGCATTGTTACGGTCTGTCGTGCTCAGATAAACATTGCGTGAACTCAAGGCTAGTCCAGAACTTTCCCGCATAGTAGCAATTCCGTGCACCTGTAGGGGTATTTGCAAGTCGCTCACCATGGTGCTGATGAGATGAAATTGCTGATAATCCTTATAACCAAAAAATGCTTTATCCGGCTGGATTATGTTGAAAAGTTTGGCCACTACAGTACAAACACCATCAAAGTGGCCGGGGCGAGTATAGCCACAGTGCAGCGTAGAAAGTTCGGGTACAGAAATTTTGGTGTGTACCACTGTACCGTGCGGATAAATTTCAGTTGTAGTGGGGGCGTAAAGAACGTCGCAAGCGCTCTGTTCAAGATTTTTGATATCAGCTGCGAATGAACGCGGGTAGCGCGCCAGATCTTCATTTGGGCCAAATTGCAGCGGATTTACAAAAATGGTAGTTATTACTACATCACATTGCGCACGGGCTGTTGCCACCAGAGCTAGATGGCCTGCGTGCAAATTCCCCATTGTTGGTACGAGGCCAACAGTTTTTCCGTGCAGCTTATAAGCGGCAAGAGTGGCACGTAAGAGTGGCAACGAATCAAACAGCTGCATTTTAGTCATAACAATGTTCTGGGGCGGGGAACTTGCCATTTTTTACTGCGTTGACATAGGCAACAACGGCGCCTTGGATGCCGGCGGTGGATTCGGGCAGAAAGTTTTTGACGAAGCGTGGTGTGATGGGTGAAATTCCTAACACATCATGCATTACCATAATCTGACCATCGACATCTTTACCAGCACCGATGCCAATTACTGGAACAGCAACACTTTCAGTAATGACTTTTGCCAATGTTTGCGGAATACATTCAAGCAGCAACACGCTGGCACCATAAGACTCTAATAATTTGGCTTCTTCGATGATGGTAGTGGCAGCATCAGGATCGCGCCCCTGCACTCTGAAGCCACCAAGGCGATTGATTGACTGGGGAGTCAATCCCATGTGAGCGCATACCGGGATGCCACGTTCGGATAACAAACGTGTAGTTTCAGCAATCCAGGCACCTCCTTCAAGTTTTACCATTTGGGCGCCTGCGCGCATCAAGCGTGCGGCATTTTCTAGCGTTTGGGCAGGGGAGGCATAAGACATAAAAGGTAAGTCGGCGATAAGAAGTGCGCCTGCATTGCCACGTTTTACACACTGCATGTGATAAACCATGTCGTCCATGGTGACCGGGAGAGTGGAGTCGTGGCCTTGTAATACCATGCCCAATGAATCTCCAACCAGCAATACTTCGGCACCAGCCGCGCACATTAGCTTAGCAAATAAAGCATCATAGGCTGTGATACAGACAAATTTTTCGCGGCGGCGTTTCATTTCCTGGAGGGTGTATAACGTGACGGGATTTGTCATGGTCGTTTCCTGTTTTCTCTTATTCAAAGCAGACCAGGTCTGGGATTGAAATAATTTCGGCTGCCTTTACGCATGGTGAGGATGTGGTTAACCAGTAACTGATAATCAGTCTCGTTATGAATAAAATCCACTTCGCTGCAATTGACCATCAAGAGAGTGCTCTTGTTGTAGTAATGGAAAAAATTGGTGTAGGCAGAAATCAGATTTTCCAGGTAACTTTCTTCGATCAGCAGTTCTGCTGCAATGCCACGATTCTGAATGCGCTGCATTAATACTTCGACCGGTGCTTGCAAATAAATAACCAGATCGGGCGCCGGCGCATCAATAGTCAGATGCGCATACACATTCTCATACAATTTAAACTCGTCGGCATCTAAGTTTTGGCGTGCAAACAAGCGATCTTTTTCCATCAGGAAATCAGCCACCCGGACCGGTTCAAACATGTCATCTTGGCGCAAGCTCTGCATTTGTCCTGCGCGTTGAAACAGAAAAAATAATTGCGTAGCCAGGGCCAGTTGCCTGGGATTGTGATAGAAGCGATCCAGAAAGGGATTGTCTTCACTTTTTTCTAATAAAATTTCGTAATTGAAACTTTCAGCGAGGCGTTTTGCTAGGCTAGTTTTACCTACGCCTATTGGCCCTTCCACAGCAATGTAACGAGGTATGTCTTTACCTGTATGGTTAATAATGGAATGACTGACCGGGGCAAGATCGGACACGATTAATCAGCACCTGTAATCGGAGTGGTAGGTTTTGGATTGCGGGATTTTACTCTGCGGCGTCGTGGTTTTGCATGTGGTTCATCACTGTCGAGATGGGATTGTAATTGTGCTTGAAGCTCCGGATTGGCAGTTTGGTATTGGGTCCACCACTGGCCGAGTCCGTCCAGATTCTCTCCTGCATCTTCACGCAACAGAAGAAAGTCATAAGCAGCACGGAAACGTTTGTTGCCGAGCATCAGTTCGGCCCGCTTCCCGCGCCGATTGGGTAGTTTTAATTGCATATCCCAGATTTCGCGCATTGGCATGGTGAATCGACGTGGGATCGAAATTCGTTCCAACTGATGTGACAGTATCATTTGCGCCGCATCATTCATTGCCATGGCTGGTGGTGTTCCCGCAGTTTGATTGGTGCGCATCTGCATCTGCAGGGCTGGCCACAAAATCACGGCCAGCAGAAATGCAGGAGTCACACTTTTGTCATCATTGATACGCGCATCGGTACTGACAAAAGCACTACGCAATAAGCGCTGGTAATGGCCGTCATCTTTCGACAAGGCAGCACCAGTGCCAGGAAAGAGCACAGAAAAAACTCCATATTTTTGTAACATTAAAAAAGTTTTTTCACCTTGTCCGGAAAAAAATAGCTTCATGAATTCATCAAACAGTCGAGCCGCGGACACCGATTCCAGTAAGCGCGCACAGGGACGCAGTGGTGCTTCGGTTGCTGCTTCGATGGTGAAGTTGAGTTTCGCAGCCAAGCGAATTGCACGTAACACACGGACAGGATCTTCGCGATAACGTTGCTCGGGATCTCCAATCATGCGTAAACAGCGCAGATCCACATCGGTAATGCCATTTACATAATCGTAGACTTCAAAATTGCGCACGGTGTAGTAGAGTGCGTTGGCAGTAAAATCACGACGCAATACATCAGCCTCTATGTTGCCATAGACATTGTCGCGTAGGATCATGCCGCTGGCAGAATGTACGGAATCAAGGTGCGTGTCATGCCGTGATACGCGCTCTTCGACAATTTCGACATTGTCACCCGTCACGGCACGGAAGGTAGATACTTCAAGAATTTCCCTGCCAAAGTGCACGTGCACAATACGAAAGCGACGGCCAATAATGCGCGAGTTACGAAAAACTGCTCTGATTTGCTCGGGAGTAGCATCGGTGGCAATGTCAAAATCTTTGGGAGTGAGTCCGAGCAGTAAATCGCGCACCCCACCACCCACGATAAACGCCTGAAAACCGGCCGCATTCAAGGCATACAGCACTTTGAGGCAGTTAGGACTGATTTGTTGCCTGGAAATACCATGTTCGGCCCGGCTCAAGATGGTCAAAGATGGAGAATTGGCAATGGGTGTAACTGTAGGCGTTGACGCGGTGATAGGTGATACCTTGCTGTCTTTAAGGTTGACGATGGTGACATTCTATCTAGACCCGGCCGTGCTTAACAGCATGTTGACCGATAACGCCGGAAGTGTATGTGGAAGCTCATCCACATAGAAGAATCTTGAAGATTAAGGAGCAGGCAGCTAGTTCTTTTATTCTTTGCGAAGGATCTGCGCCATAAAAAGATGCCGATTATGCTTGTTTCCCTGCTTGTAAACTCAAGATTTTTGGTGGCTTTCACCTTGCCGAGCCCGTCCTCGCCAACGTATTTAACAAGCTGCTACGCGGATATAAAACGAGGCTGCCAAAAACAAAAAACCCGGAAAGGCGAGCCTTTCCGGGTTGATCAAGCGAGCAGTAATTATTGTATTTTTCTACTCGGTATCAATGCTATGACATATTTTAAAAGGTCTATGACCATATTGTAGGGAACCCCCTTGTCGAACCGAACCAAATTGCGCCACTGCCGCTGATTCTCAGTCTATTCAGTGAACTCCGCCGCGAGCGACGTTAAAAAGGTGTCGTAAGTGCCTCTGTCTCTATTTTTATAATTTTAGTATTTTTGTTGTTGGTACAGCGCACAAAAATATTTATACACTATTTATTCTAAAAATTCAAAAAAGATAAATTTATATAATTCAATTGCTTAGTCCTTAGTATGATCGCTGCTATAGCTATGACGAATATGTTACGGAATGAGTGTTTTTTTTAAAGAAGGTTTGTTTTTTTTTTGGGTAGAAAAGTAACGCGGTAACGTTTCTGGGGAAGGTTGAGTTTATTAATAAATTTGTCAGGTTGCTTTAACTGCTTTTTTTCCGTCTTGGAATAGTAAATCGCTGGCGGCGTTCCCACAGGCATTTTCGGCTGATTCCCAGTTTTTGTGCCAGTTCGGTTTCGTTCATTTGCTCCTGATGTTCGAGCACAAAGCGTTGGAAATAATCTTCCAACGACAGATCTTCCTGCGGATCGTTTTCGATATCAATAGAAGGTGCTTGGGTTTTACTTCCTTCTAGGTAGCCAACGTTAGCCAGTCCGTCAATTTTCACAAGTTCTATTTCTAAGCCAAGCAACTCGATAAAAATTTCTGGTACTTCCGTCAGAATGACAGCCCGTTCGATAGCATTTTCTAGTTCTCGAATGTTGCCGGGCCAATGATAGGTGGTGATGGCCTGGATGGCATCGGCGCTGAAATACATCGCGCTGGTGCCAATACGCTTGCAGGTAGCGATAAGAATTCGGTCGGCAAGTTCGAGGATGTCATTGCCCCGTTCTCGCAATGGTGGCAGAAGTAAAGGCACAACATTAATGCGGTAAAAAAGATCCTCTCGAAAGCGACCTTCGCGAACAAATTGTTTAAGGTCACGATGTGTGGCTGCAACCAAACGAACATCCACTTTTTGTGAAAAAACGGAGCCTACTTTGCGAATTTCATGTTCTTGTAATACGCGTAGCAGACGGGCCTGTGCTTCAAGCGGTAATTCGCCAATTTCATCGAGAAAAAGTGTGCCATTATTGGCGGCTTCCACCAACCCTGTGCGGGTGGATGTAGCACCGGCGAAGGCGCCTTTTTCGTGGCCGAACAACTCAGACTCGATCAGGTTTTCGGGAATGGCAGCACAGTTTACTGATATCAGATTGGATCCGCAGCGCGGGCTGGATTCATGCAGTGCGCGTGCAACTAGTTCTTTGCCGGTCCCGGATTCGCCCTGGATAAGGACAGGCGAATTGGTCTGGGCAACTTTTCGAATGCGACGAAACAATTCAAGCATTTTTGCACAACTGCCCACCATGCCTTTAACGGGTTCTTCATTTGGGCGTGGCTGGCGTCGACTCAGGTTGCGGGCTTTGAGGTTTTCGCCAAAGACGCGGTTGAGGGCAGCGAGAATTTCTTCAGGTTCTAGGGGTTTGGAAATGTAATCGACGGCACCAATCTTCAATGAGTCGATAACACTGCGTAAACTGGCATAACTGGTCATGACTAAGACGGGGGTCGCCGTGAGCTTAATCAGCTCAGTTCCAGGCATATCAGGCAACCTAAGATCACTAATGATGGCGTCCATGGCATCCAAGTCGTGCTCTGTACGGGCTGTTTGCACCGATACAGCTTCACTCACTTTGTAGCCATTACGCTCCAACAGACCACGCAATGCGCTGCGGGTGATTTCTTCATCTTCAACAATGAGAATGTGGCTCATATTAGCGGATATTTTTGTTGGAAATTAAGGGTTTCAGGAAACGAATACCAGTTGATCATAACAGGGAAATGTTACTAATACGCTACTTCCCTTGTTACACACAGTAACAAGTTGGGGTGTTTAATGCACCAACACTAAGCGTGCTCATGAGTGATGGCACATCATGTTTGTCTGCCATGATGTTGGGTGGGAAGCCTTTGGCAGGAGAAATTAGGTCTTGCGTGTGCTCAAAACAGCGGGTGGGCTTCTAATTTTCGGGAATCTGTATGATTCCTTTTAATTTATCTATATCCCAATGTGTTATCGCCCAGGCCAAAATTTCTGCAGGGTTTGCAGATGCTAGAGTCGGGTCAGGTTCTTGGCGGAGGTGTGTTAGGGCAGCCATTAACTCTGCAGCCGGAAATACATTGTCTATGGCTTTCGCATATTGCTGCTTGCCTAGTTTCTGGCCCTTCGAATTGATTAGTATCGGCACATGTGCATAACGGGGGGGTGTAAAACCGAGTTGTTCCTGCAGATAAATTTGGCGTGGGGTTGAGTCGAGCAAATCAATGCCCCGCACCACATCGGTAATCCCTTGAAAGGCATCATCGACCACAACAGCCAATTGGTATGCAAACAGACCATCTTTACGGCGTATGACAAAATCACCTACATCATGTTCAAGCCGCTGCATGAACTGGCCTTGAATGCGATCGTTACATAAAAATTTTTGATCAGTCACTCGGCACCGTAACGCAGCTGGAGTATGGAGGGGTAAATTAAGGTTGCGACAGATACCTGTATAACTAAAATTGGAGACAGTTAGTGTTTGCCGGCTACATACGCATGCATAAACTAGATGTTGTGATATCAATTCTTGCAGGGCTTCTACATACGCTGTATGGCGCTGACTTTGATATAACACTGGTCCGTCCCAGTGTAAGCCCAAATTTTCAAGGGTGTGAAGGATGGCGGCTGCAGCTGCGGGACTTTCTCTGGGGGGATCCAGATCTTCAATGCGCACAAACCACAAGCCGTGGTGAGCTTTTGCATCCAGATAACTGGCGAGGGCGGCAAGGATGGAGCCCGCATGCAACGGGCCGCTTGGTGAGGGCGCAAAGCGCCCTCGGTAAGTGGTCGGGATTGGAGTATTAAGGAGCGCCAAGCTGTTTTTCTTTAATCTCGTCCAGGGTTTTGCAATCTATACATTTGTTAGCAGTGGGACGCGCTTCCAAACGGCGAATGCCAATTTCCACGCCACATGTTTCACAATAGCCATAGTTGTCATTAGCGATCAACTCAATGGTACTGTCAATTTTTTTGATCAAGCGGCGTTCGCGGTCTCGAGTACGTAGTTCTATGCTGAACTCTTCTTCAAGAGTGGCGCGATCTGCCGGATCAGGTGGATTTGAGGCTTCGTCCTGCATGTGATGCATAGTGCGATCTACTTCTTCCATTAATTCATTGCGCCAGTTCAACAGAATATGTCTGAAATGTTTGCGCTGTAGTTCGTTCATGTATTGTTCCCCCTTTTTGATTTCATAAGGGGTAAATCCTTTTATGGTGGCATCGTAATTGGCTGAAGGTTTTCTGATCTGTGGTTTTTTAGTTGTGTGGCTATGTCCTGAAGTTTTATCTGTGTTTGCGTTTTTAATGTTGCTTACTTTTGGGGGGGCTAATTTTCCGGTTTTGGGTGCTGCTGTGCTTTTGGTGCTACTCATACTGCTCATGCTACTCATATTGTTGCTGATTTTCGTGACTTGGGATTTAGGTTTGATTAAGGATTTTTTGATGATTGCTGTTGTTTTTTTTCCGGCGCCTTGTGGTGGTGATGTTTTATTTTTGGTCGCTTTCTTATAGGGCGTAATTTTGCCAGGTGCTTTTGTTTTGTTTTGGCCTACATTTTTTTTTGTGAGTGCTTTTTGTGGTGTTTTAAGTATATTTTTTGCAGGAATTTTTACGCTGGATTTTTTTGCTGCTGTTTTTGTTTTTTTGCCAGCAGTTGCAACAACCTTAGTTCCCTTGCTAGGAGAAGATTTCAGAACAACTTTTTTGGGAGCTGGCTTTGCTTTGTTGCTGGCTACAGATTTCACCACAACTTTTTTGGGAGTTGGCTTGGCTTTGTTACTGGCTGCAGATTTCACCACAACTTTAACAGCTGATTTTGTCTTGAGTTTGGCGGTCAATTTCTGCACAGATTTAACCAATTTTTTCGAGCCATTTTTAGCCGTGGTCTTGGGTAAAGTAATTTTGCTGGTTGCCATCTCTGAGTTACCTGCTTCGACTTTGGGTTATTAGTTTTGACCAACTTATTCGAACAATTATCATCACAGCCAACAGAAAATTACAGCTATATTCCTGTTTTCAGAAAGCGCGCCACGCTACCAGATTCCGCCTACCACTGCCATAAAAAAAGGTCGTAAATGCACTGCTGAAATCAAACGGAATAATGCTGAGTAATTAAGCTAGCACACCACATTTTATAAATGTCTTTAGCCAGCATTACAACCAATTAATTTTCTAGTTTCTGAGCCAGGGGCAGTTCGGCATCATCTATTTCTAAAATGCCTGCGACTATCGACGATTCAATTGCCCAGAGCTTTTCACCACGACAAGGGCCCGAGATGCAGAGCCCAGTATCTATTTCGAACAAAGCTCCATGATTACTACACTTGATGAAATCTTTTTCATTGGTGAGAAAGGCATGTTCTTGCCATTGTAATTGAATGCCTAAGTGTGGGCAGCGATTGATGTAGACATGTATATTGCCAACACTTTTTACAGCGAATAATCGATTTTGCGGCAAGATAAAGCTGCGTGCTTCTCCTTCATCTATTGAGGAAATTGGACAAAGACTAATATTCACAAGTCTAGTTGATTACGCCAATGCCTGTGCAAAATCAGCCAGTAAATCTGCTTGATCTTCAATGCCTATAGATAATCGCACCATCGAATCTGCAACCCCCATAGATTGGCGTCTTTCCGCCCCCATTTCCCAATAAATGGTGTGGGCCACAGGAATGCCAAGACTACGGTTGTCTCCCAAATTACTTGAACAAATTACTATATCCAGCTTGTTCAGAAAATCGAAACAATCAATGCTGTCATCTAGTTCTATGCTCATCAAAGCGCCACTTTTTTTAAACAGGGTACGAGCTCGCTCATGCTGTGGGTGTGTAGAGAGTCCAGGGTAGAACACTTTGCGCACTTTGGGGTGGGAACTGCAGAAAGTGGAAATAGCAAGGGCGTTGTCGCAAGCCTTATCTATGCGTAAGGCCATGGTGTCGGACCCCACTGATAACAAGTGCGCCGCTTCCGGTGCCAGCGCTGCTCCAAAATCACGCAGGCCCTTTTTCCTGATTTGGGTAATACCCCATAAGGCGGGATCGATATTTTTAAAGCTGGCATTGATATTGGCAAAATGAGTCCAGTCGAAGAGGCCGCTATCAGTGATACTGCCTCCCAATGCATTGCCATGACCGCCAATATATTTAGTGAGTGCATTCACTATCAATGTTGCACCTACTTCAATCGGTTTGAATAGCCAAGGCGAGGTTATTGTATTGTCTACAAAATAAATAAGGTTTTGGGCGCGGCATAAAAGGCCGATGCCCACCAGATCTGCTACTTGTGTTACAGGGTTGGCAATAGTTTCTACAAAAACTAACCGAGTATTGTTTTGGATAGCCTGGGCTACATTTATGGCAGAAGTTGCATCCACAAAAGTCACGGAGATTCCCAGCCCCTGCAGTGTTGCAAACAAGCTGTTGGTGTTGCCAAACAAATAAGCGCTGGCAACGATGTGATCACCGCTACGCAGTAAAGCTAGCAAACTCGAACTTATTGCAGCCATGCCGGTAGCAAAAACAACAGAAGCAAGGCCTCCTTCCATCTGTGTCACTTTACGGGCGAGAGCTTCTACCGTGGGATTGCTTTGTCGGCCATAGGCGTAGCCGGATTTTTTCCCCTGAAAGATTGCAGCAAGTTCACGGGCATCGGCGTAACCAAAGGCCACGGAAGTATTAATTGCCTTGTGTAGCACCCCATGCTCGGGGTTGTCCCTGCGATCTGCATGCAGGGAAGTCGTAGTGAAATGTTTTTTGCTCATGAGGTAAGCCTCTGTCAAAAGTGCGCGCATCATACTCGGATCATGCATCTTGCTCCACTGCTCTATGGTCAGATTGAGCCCTGATCAATACACTGTGAGCCGCTGATTTTACTGGTTTTTCCCAGTGCTATTGCATAAAAGTTGCGATACTATGCGGGCAGTTACGCATGTTGCACCGAAGAGGATCACTACATGAAAGCCGCCCTTAATTTGCTGACTATTGGCTTGTTAATTTTGACGACATCATGCGCCAGCACAACGAATACAAATTCAGACAGCAACCAGCAGGCAGAGGCGGCTCGTGCAGCGCAGTTGCAGGAACAAGCCCTAGCAGACGGCCGGGCTCGCGCAGCCAGAGAAGCTGAAGCTACACGCCGACAGGCTTTGCTAGACGCGCGGGTCAAAGCAGATGCTGCCGTGGAAGCCTTACGTCAACAAGAAGAGCAGGCCCTAGCCGTAACGCGTCAACAACAGCGTATTGCGGAATTAAGAACACAAATAACAACCAATCAAGCTGAAGCATCCAATTTGGACAAAGCTAATGCTGTGTTGAGTGAGGCTATCACAACTGCTGAAAATCTTTCGGCAACACTTGCTGCAGAACAAGAAAAATATGCATCCACTAATCCGGTAACAGGTGAAACTGTCGAAGCACTTGCCAAAGCTCGCATTGAAGAACTCAAGGCACAGATTGTGAAGTTGCGTGCGCAAGCTGCTGCGCTGACGTCTGCAACCCCTTAAGCCTGGAATCAAGATGGCTAATGTTATAGATATTAAATCCCGTCGAGATCAACAAATACATCTACACAAAGATGCCCGTGCCGATGCCTTACGGGGAGATTTACGGGATGCAAGGCAAGATTTTCAATCAGAAGATAAAGCTAAATCTCAAACTAAAGCTACTAAGAAATTGCTCTCTATATTCAAATCCAAACACCCGCCTAGGCCCTGAATTTTCTGGAATTTTTCTAACTTAGATTAGCGCTACTAACACCTGTTTTCTCTGGCTTTCCAGATTGGTTTGTCTACTGGGGGTGTGGTAAAGTGCCAAACCTTTTTTACAAGCCAAATTAACCTCTATCAATCAGTAGGAGAAAGCTGCATGCCGAGTTCTATTTTAATAATTATTTTGCTGTCCATTTTTGGGTTGGGCACAGCTTTTTTCTACATGAAAAAAGTAATCAGCATTCCAATAGACATGGGGCTGAACAAAGAGGAGGGCGAACGCCTGCGTTCAATTCACGGCGCTATAGCCGAAGGTGCCATGGCTTTTCTCAAGCAAGAGTACCGCATCATGGCATACTTCATGGTAGGTTTTGCTGTAATCATCACCCTGCTAATTGATGATCAACATACCCCGGATGTAAGCGAAGGATTGTGGACTGCAATTGCATTTTTATTTGGCGCTTTGATTTCGATCCTCGCCGGTTACATTGGTATGAAGGTAGCCACAGCTGGCAATGCGCGCACTACAGTATCTGCGCGTAACAGTCTGGCTGATGCTTTTGCTGTGGCGTTGAACTCCGGAGCGGTGATGGGGTTTGCTTTGGTAGGTTTGGCTGCGCTGGGTATGATTCTGATTTATATTTTCATGGCGGCCATGTTGAGCAATGTGCCTAATAATGTGTTGATGGAAGTCATCGCTGGTTTTGGTTTGGGAGGCTCCTCTATCGCTTTGTTTGCACGTGTGGGTGGCGGTATCTTCACCAAAGCTGCAGACGTTGGAGCTGACTTGGTGGGTAAGGTAGAAAAAGGAATACCGGAAGATGATCCCCGTAATCCGGCTGTAATTGCTGATAACGTTGGTGATAACGTTGGTGATGTTGCGGGTATGGGTGCAGATTTGTTTGGTTCTTGCGCCGAAAGTACCTGTGCAGCTTTGGTGATCAGTGCGCTGGCATTTTCAGCAGATTTGGATGCCATGTTGTATCCCATCATGATTACTGCTGTGGGTATTCCAGTGAGTTTGATCACTAAACTGCTGGTTTCGGTTAACTCTGAAGCACAAGTTGGTCCGGCATTAAAACGTTTGTTGATGATTTCTAGCGGCATCATGGCAGTGGTGATGTATTTTGTGACTATGCAGATGATCCCTGAAAGTTTTGCGATTAATGGTGAAACTTTTAGCAACATGGGTGTGTATTTGTGTTTCTTGTCAGGTTTGTTAGCAGGTCTGGCAGTAGGGCTATTGACCGAATATTACACTTCGACTGACTACGCACCAGTACGTGCAATCGCCAAATCCTGCGAAACCGGAGCAGCAACCAATATCATTTTTGGTTTGGCACTCGGCTACAAAAGCACGGTATTGCCTTATATCGCTATTGCTATCAGCATTTTCACATCGTGGCATTTAGCCGGTATGTACGGCATTGCTATTGCCTCGCTCGGCATGTTGGGAACTTTAGTGATTGCATTGATGATCGATGCCTATGGTCCTGTTGCAGATAACGCAGGTGGTATTGCAGAAATGACGGGTCTTGATAAAGAAGTGCGACGCCGTACGGATGTTTTGGACGCAGCTGGAAACACCACTGCAGCTATTGGCAAAGGTTTTGCCATTGGCGCTGCAATTCTGACTTCACTGGCTTTATTCAGTGCGTTCATCACACATTCCGAAAACCTGATGCAAGCATTGCCGGAATTTGGCCCTGACTACGATTTGACTGCTGCGATAACTTTGCTGGATCCGATGGTTTATACCAGCTTGTTCCTAGGCGCAGTGTTGCCCTTTTTGTTTTCCGCTATGACCATGCAAAGTGTGGGTGCTGCAGCTTTCGACATGATTGAAGAAGTGCGTCGGCAGTTTCGCGAAATCCCAGGCATTATGGAAGGCACTGGTCGTCCAGAATATGGTCAGTGTGTGGCAATTTCTACCCAAGCTGCCTTGCGCCAAATGATTGCTCCTGGTGTGCTGATTATTGGTGCTCCACTTTTTGCTGGTTTTCTGTTTGGTGTACAAGCTGTTGCAGGTCTACTGGCGGGTTCTTTAGTAACCGGTGGAGTATTAGCCATCTCTTCATCTAACAGTGGCGGTGCTTGGGATAATGCCAAAAAATATATTGAGAAAGGCAATCATGGGGGCAAAGGCTCCGAGCCGCACAAAGCAGCTGTGGTAGGCGATACAGTAGGAGATCCAATGAAGGATACTTCAGGTCCTTCTTTGAACATCCTGATCAAATTGTCTGCCATCCTCAGCCTGGTGTTTGCACCGTTCTTTGTGAATCATGGTGGCATACTACTTAACCTGTTCTGATTCTTGCAGTTGCAATGAATGCAAGTGTAACGAGGGGGCTGCGCCCCCTTTTTACTTTATGAAACCAGCACATTTGCACAAACCAAATCGGAAAAAATCATGAGTGCGACCAAGATCCAACCCAATATCAGTCTCAATTTGCGCCAGGTCACTCACGTGGTTGTTGTTGCCTCTGGCAAGGGCGGAGTTGGCAAATCAACTACTGCTGTCAATCTTGCGCTTGCTCTGCATCGTCAAGGGCATAAAGTAGGTTTATTTGATGCGGATATTTATGGGCCCAGCCAGCCTTTGATGTTGGGCGTTGCAGGTAAACGTCCCCAGATCGTTAATGGTAACCAGATGCAACCCATAACGGCGCACGGCATCAAATGCAACTCTGTGGGTTTTCTAGTGGATGATAACCAGGCCATGGTGTGGAGGGGGCCGATGGTAGTAGGTGCTTTCAATCAAATTCTCAACGATACCCAATGGGGCGAATTGGATTATTTGATAATCGATATGCCGCCAGGAACTGGCGATATTCAATTGAGTTTAGCGCAGTCGGTGCCGGTCACTGGTGCGGTGATTGTCACCACGCCGCAGGATGTAGCCTTGCTGGATGCCAAACGTGGTATTGAAATGTTTCGTAAAGTACAAGTACCGATTTTGGGTGTGGTAGAAAATATGGGGATTCATGTGTGCTCCAAATGTGGTCACAATGAACATATTTTTGGCGAAGGTGGTGCTATCCGTATAGCCAATAGTTACGGGGTGGAATTGTTGGGTTCTTTGCCTCTGGACGCTAGCATCAGGCAACAATGTGATGAGGGTAATCCAGCAGTTTCTGCCGAGCCCAATGGGCATATTGCCCAGATTTACGGTCGTATAGCTGAGCGCGTAAATCAACAACTTGCTGGAACTGCCAAAGTTGGGAGTAGCATACCCAACATCAGCGAATCGGATGATTAAAAATTTAGACCACTCCGTTCTGTAAATTATTTCGCATTTACAGACAATTTTTTTTCACGCCAAAAAACTAAATCTGCGTAATTTCACGTAGGTAATTCAGCAATTTTCGACTTCCTGATGTGTTGTACAAATGACCTGCAGCTCGTTGTGCTGCAAGCTTTGGATCTTTTTGATGAACATTCTGTAACTCTTTTTGCTGCGCCTTTTCCTGTTCTTGTTTTTGTTCCTTGCGGGCCATTCGAATAAACTGACGTAATTGCTGTATATCCAGCAATGGATTGCGTTGTAGTAACACCTCGATGGGGCTGTCATCGCCTCCAAGAAAATTGATCAACATCTGATCCATTTCAATATGTCGGCGTTGCTGCAACATTGCGTTCTGATCGGTGAGGCGCAAAATATGGTCCACTTCATTGTCATCCAGATCCCGCATTAACTTGCCGATATACTGTATTTGTCGGCGTTTTGCGCCATTTTGATGAAGCATTTTGTACTCTGCGATTGCATTAGATAGACGATCAGGCAAATTACATTTTTTAAGCAGGGCATCCCTGGCTTCAGTAAGTTGCAGACCGAGACCTTGTAACGCCGTCATGTCTCGTTTGCGCTGACTTTTACTGGGGCCTTCCGGCAGTATGTCGGAGTCAAAATCCTGCATGGTAAAACTGTCCCGAGTGAAGATTTATGAGTGTTTTTTTTGTTATGAGTGGTGCTACTAGTAAAAAAATGAAGCAAGTCCCAGAAAGGAAAGAAAGCCCGTCACATCAGTAATCGTGGTCAGTATCACTCCACCAGCGAGTGCTGGATCGATGTTTATCGATCTTAATGCTAGTGGCAGAAAAACCCCTGACAGTGCGGCTGTCATCAGATTAATGACCATGGCTGCTGCGAAAATATAACCGAGTGTCATGTCGTTGAACCACCAAACGGTAACCGCTGCAGCTACAAAACCCCAAAGAAGGCTGTTTATGGTCGCCACTGCAACTTCCCTTTTCATCAACCACATGGAATTGGTACTGCCGATTTGTCCCAGTGCCATACTGCGAATGATCATAGTCTGAGTCTGATTGCCGGCAATTCCCCCCATACTAGCTACAATCGACATTAATACTGCGAGCGCCACCACTTTATCGATAGTAGCGGAAAACTGACTGATAACTGCCGAGGCGACAAAAGCTGTGATCAGATTGATGCCGAGCCACACGGCTCGATGCCTGGCGGTGCGCAATACCGGTGCAAAAGTATCTTCTGCAGCGCCAAGTCCTGCCATACTTTTTATGGAGTGGTCAGACTCTTCTCTGATGACGTCGACGATGTCGTCGATGGTGATGCGACCCAACAGTTTGCCTGCTTCATCCACAACTGGAGCTGAAATCCAGTCCATTTGCTCGAACAAATGCGCGACTTCTTTTTGGTCCATAGCGACTGGAATCGCCTTGAAGTCGGTAATCATCACATCTTCAACAGTTTGATCGGGATCCGACACTAACAATTTGCGTAAAGGCAGAATACCCAGCAGGATGTCATCACGATCGACCACAAGTATGTTATCGGTCATTTCAGGAATTTCATCGTGGCGACGCAAATAGCGCAGCACTACGTCAAGTGTATGGCTGCGCCGAACAGTGATGGTATCGGTATTGAGAAGGCCACCTGCACTGTCTTCAGGATACGACAATACAGCTACCAACCGGTTGCGGTCTTGGGCATCCATGGCATGTAGAACGCCATAAATAACCTTTTCAGGCAGGTTCTGCAGAATGTCGGCGATGTCGTCAGTATCCAGACCTTCGGTGATGCTGGCGACTTCCTCTGGACTGAGTTTGTTTAGAATGTCAGTTTGAATATCGAAATTGAGGTAGTTCAGCACCTCTCCTTCATTATCTTTCTCCACCATTTTCCACAACACTTCGCGAGTTTTTATGGGCGAAGATTCCAGCAGATGAGCGATGGTAGGCGCGGGCAAATGATTGAGCATACGCCGCACTTGAACGAATGCACCGCTGTCCAGGGCATCAGTGAGAGCCCTCAGATGATCCTGAGTAAGGAGAGTTTTATCTTGAAATAAATTTTCGGCCACGAGTATTACCATAGAGCGCGAGAAAACTGTTAAATATTATAACAGCCGAAATGAGTGCCACATGAATGCAAACACACTTGTAAAAAAGATTTTTAGTCTTCGCCAAAACGGTCAGCGATAAGAGTAAGGATTGCTTGGAGCGCAGCGTTTTCATCTTCGCCATCCAGCATTAGCATCAACTCACTGCCTAGTGGGGCAGCCAATAGCATCAAGGATAAGATACTTTTGCCATCAACGTTTCGATCGCCGTTGCTCAATTCAATACGACTGCGAAATGCGGAGGCAGTTGCCACCAGTTTTGCAGCGGCACGGGCATGTAATCCCGCCTTGTTTGGTACTGTAATAGTGGTATTGATCATGATAAAAAATTAAAGGAATCTGTGTGGGTGGTGAGGAGAATCATGCAAGTTCCTTATGCCTAACTTGGGCATTATAACTGGAGGAATTAAAATGCTGCTTGAGTTTTTCACACAAGTAAACTGACCTGTGTTGGCCGCCCGTACAACCAATGGCCACGGTGATATAACTGCGATTGTTGGCCTGAATTCTTGGTAACCAGCGTTCTAGGTAGGCTTTGATATCGGTAAACATTTCATGCACATCGGCTTGCTGTTCCAAAAAAGTGATCACGGGCAAATCCAATCCGGTGTGGGGGCGTAATTCCGGTATCCAATATGGATTAGGCAAACATCTGGCGTCAAACACCATGTCAGCATCCATAGGCACTCCGTGTTTAAAACCGAAAGATTGAAATTGCAGCGCTAGTCCTTTGCTATCGTGTTCAGCTACACGGTTTTTTATGATGTCTCGTAACTGGTGTAACGACATATTAGTGGTGTTTATTGTGAGGTCTGCAAGTATGGTGATGGGTTCCAGCAATTCTTTTTCACAAACGATTGCTTCCAGTAATCCAATTTTGTCATTTGACAGGGGATGTTTGCGTCGAGTCTCACTAAAACGCTTGAGTAGGGTGTTGTCATCAGCATCTAGAAAAATAATTTGGCCATCAATCTTTTGGGTCTTTAGAGTGCTGTAAATCTGAGGAAATTGTTTAAGGTCATCGGATATATTGCGGGCATCAATACTTACAGCCACTTGATCAAGATTCAGGTTGTCAGCACTCAACCGGGTTGATAAAACCGCCAGCAAACTGGCCGGAATATTGTCTACACAGTAGAAGCCGAGATCTTCCAGCACATGCAAACAAGTGGTTTTGCCAGAACCGGAGCTGCCACTGATAATAATGAGCTTCATATTTTAACCTCACTTAATCCGGTGAAGTGCAACCCTATGGGACCGTATAAATTTACAACAGTAAGCTGACCGCTGCATCAGAGTTAACACAGAAATTGACTGCAAATTTAAAAATAGAATACCTGTTCATTGCAGGTAGGTTGCACAATAGGCGTAACTATATAAATTTGAAGAGATCAGCACAGTTGTTTCCTCTCGTTAGAAGGGGCAATGGCCATTGCTTCCCTGTATTTGGCAATGGTGCGTCGTGCAACCATAATTCCCTTATCGGCTAGGATAGCCGCAATTTTGTTGTCACTGAGAGGTTTAAGCGAGCTCTCTGCGGCAACCAGTTTTTTAATTATGGCCCGTATCGCTATGGAAGAACATTCGCCGCCAGTATCAGTGTCGACATGACTGGAAAAAAAATATTTGAGTTCAAAGATGCCTCGAGGAGTATGCATGTACTTCTGGGTAGTGACTCGAGATATGGTTGATTCGTGCATGCCGACTTCTTCTGCTATGTCATGCAATACCAATGGCTTCATAGCTTCTTCACCATAGTTGAAGAAATTTTTCTGACGTTCGACTATTTTATTCGACACTTTAAGCAAAGTTTCATTGCGACTGTGCAAACTTTTGATGAACCAGCGAGCCTCCTGCAGGCTGTCACGCAAGAAAGTGTTTTCACTATCCTTGTCGCGCGTTGCAAGAGCCGCATATTCTGCATTAACCCGAATACGAGGGGCTGTATCGGGGTTTAGTTCTACTTTCCAGCGGCCATTGTGCTTGCTCACAAATACATCGGGAATGATGTAATTAGTTGTGGGGGGGGTAATGTCTGAACCAGGACGTGGGTTAAGACTTAGAATAATCGCAATTGCTGATTTGAGTTCGGCTTCCTTAACGCGCAATTTACGCATTATGGAGTTGTAATCATGGCTAGCGAGTAGGGGTAGATAGTTTTCAATTATCCGCACAGCATTTTCTACACCTGCGCCACTTTGATCCAAGTGCATGATTTGTACGCTGAGACATTCCTTGAGATCGCGATAACCAACGCCAACGGGTTCAAATTGTTGAATTCGGTGTAAAACAGCAACTACTTCTTCTTCATCGATATTCAGTTCTCTGATCAAACTTGCATGAATAGAACTTGTGGTGGCAGTTAGCTGTCCATTGGCATCTATAGCATCTATCAGGGAAGCGGCGATCAGTCTGTCATCATCGGTCATGGGAGTGAGATTCAATTGCCAGCGCAGATGATCCTGCAGGGATTCGCTTATAGTGTTGCGCGAATCCAAATCATTGCCACTATCGACATCAGTATCTTCACTGCCACTGCGTGCACTGGTTGGTTGATTGTTGGTGTAAATATCATCCCACGAGCTGTCTGTGGATAGCTCTTCAGGAATATTGTTCTCATTCCAGTTTTCATCAACATTGAAATCGGGAGATTCCTGTAAGGATTCCTCAGTAGTTTGATAATTCTCACCTACATATTCTGATGTGTCACCTGCGTGACGATTGTCGTCATTGTCGAGATTGGCCTCACGATTGTCTTTTTCTACGGGAGCACCGCTGACAGTAGAGCCGTAATCTTCTTCAATTTCTAGCATCGGATTGGAATCAAGTGCTTCTTGAATTTCTTGCTGTAAATCCTGAGTAGACAGTTGCAACAGCTTGATAGCTTGTTGTAACTGCGGGGTCATGGTGAGTTGCTGACCGAGTTTTAATTGGACGGATAATTTCATGATAGTAAGACAACCGGGACACCATGACTGACTGCATGGAACAAGTAACTTGCTAAGGTGAATTCAGGCTTTAGACTGAGTGCCTATGCAGATGCATTACTGGCCAATATTAGCAAAAAGTGTGCCAGTGTGACAGTTTATACCTGCTACCATCTCTACTCACTACATTCGGAACTGTTCGCCAAGATAAACCTCTCGCACTTGACGATTTTGCAGGATTTGCGCGGGTGTACCTTCGGCCAGCACTGAGCCAGCATTGAAGATATAAGCTAGTTCACATATGTCCAGAGTTTCCCTAACGTTGTGATCAGTGATGAGTATTCCGATACCGCGTCCGCTGAGCGCACGAATGATGGACTTAATGTCATTCACCGAGATGGGGTCTACACCAGCAAAGGGTTCATCGAGCAGAATGAAGGCGGGTTCTGTGGCTAATGCACGCGCAATTTCTACCCGCCGTCTTTCACCGCCCGAAAGACTCATACCCATCGAGGTGCGAAGGTGGCTTATGTTGAGTTCTTCAAGCAACTTGGACAGTTTGGCATCTCTGTCGCTGGAAGTGAGATCGGTACGTGCTTCCAGTATGGCCATGATGTTGTCTGACACGGACAATTTTCGAAAGATAGAAGCTTCCTGAGGCAAATAACCAATACCTTTGCGAGCACGAATATGCATTGGAGCCATGCTGATATCTTCGTCGTCCAGAAGAATTTGCCCGTCATCAGGTTTTATCAGGCCGATAATCATATAAAAGGCGGTGGTTTTGCCTGCACCATTAGGGCCAAGTAATCCAACTATCTGACCACTGGCCACTCTCAATGAAGTGTTGTGTACTACCTGCCGGCCTTTGTAGCTCTTAGAGAGATTGTGGGTACTGAGTACAGTCATTATCAAGTTTTCAGGGTTGCTGGGGTAGGATAGTCATTGTTACAGGTTCAATATCGGAACGACTGGTAGCGTTTGCGCGTTGTGCCCGCATGTCGTAATCGATGTGATGCCCGCTTAAGGTGTTGCCAGCCTGAATGAATTCCGCGTCTACATCAATATTCAATATTCCTGCACTATTATCAAAATCCAGGGTAAGTCCACTAGCCTTGATGATGTCCTGATCTACTTCAAGTTGTTGTTGAAAACGCGCCGGAGTTCCAGTTGCTGTTATTTTTTTTAGAGCACCTTCATTACGTTCAATCCGGATTTCGGTTCCGTAAATTTGCAGTGAGCCTTGAGTAATTCGGGCAGGATTGGTGCTGGTACCACGATAAATGACTAGTCCTATATCGAGATAAAGTTCGCTTGAACTTGCTTGCACTTCAATTTGCTGGTTGGCATCTTCCGGCAAGGCCTGTGTAATGTTGCACCAGCAAAGTGTGATCAATGCCAGCCAACTGCAATGCCGGAAGTGTTGATTGAAGGAGGTGCTACTAATCATGGTATCCCCGCACCTGAGTGAGTAATTCAATTTTATCTGTATCCAACATGGCTCGCATACCTGCACTTTCCAAATAAGAATCCTCGGTGGTCAGTGTAACAGGTTGATTGGTGCTCACTTCACGAGAGGCAGGAAACACCAGCATGTTAGTTGTGTCGACTTGCATGAATTTATTGTCGGTTAGGCCTTTGTGAAGACTAACTTTCTTGGCTAATTGCAAAAGGTCTTCGCTGCGCAATAAATCGGGCTGTAAGTTGCCAGTGTCTGCTGTCACGATCCAGGGTAGTCCTGTTGCGCGGTAATAAGTAAACCGTGGAGTTTCCATTTGTGAAATATCTCCAGCTAAAAAATGGGTCACTCGGCTGGCTGCAAGCTGGTAGTTAGGCTGACCTTTTGCATCAAAATGTGTCGAGACCATGTTGGTGATGTAATAATCACTCGCCTGTTGCAGCAGTGAGTTTTGGGCAGATACTAGGGCGCTTTCTTCTTGATTGGTTTGGTCCAATAGCAAAAAGACCAGTAATATAAGGAGGCAAACACTCACAGCAATCCTTAATTTCAGCATGGCGTAGCTCTACGGTTATAAATAAGCGGCAACAAGTTGGTCATAATTTCCCTGCGCCTGCAGGATCCAGTCACATACTTCCCGTACTGCTCCCATTCCGCCTGCTTGTGTCGTGGTACAAAATGCATACTCCCGGAGCAGTGGGTGTGCGTTGGGTACGGCGATGCCCATTGCCACTTTACGGATGCAAGCGAGATCGGGAAGATCATCCCCTACATAAGCGACTTGGGACAGTTCCAGTTGCAGGGATTTAACTAATGTCGTTAGTGTTGCTAATTTGTTTTCACACCCTTGCGCTACATGTACGATCCCCAAGTTACTAGCACGATTGCTCACCAGTTGGGACTTGCGTGCTGTGAGAATAGCCACTGCCACTCCGCTGGTTTGCAAAAGTTTGATGCCTTGCCCATCTAGTGTGCTGAAGGATTTAATTTCTTCACCACTGTTGCTGAAATATAGTCGGCCGTCTGTGAGCACACCATCCACATCTAGTGCCAATAGTTTTACCAAGCGCGCTCTTTCATGGATTTCGTCAAGGTGAGGTTGTGTATTCATGAATTAACCGCAGGCTATTGATGGTCGGATCAAACCACGTTGGCACGTAATAAATCGTGCATTGTAATCACACCAGCTAGTTGATGTTGGTCCATCACTACGAGGCTATAAATTGCATTGTCCTGCATCAGTTGAGCTGCTTGCGAGGCAAGCGCAGAGGTGGCAATGGTTTTATATGACTTAGTCATGACAGAGGCAACTTGGGTATTACGTAAATCCAGATTTTTGTCGAGCACACGGCGTAAATCTCCATCAGTAAAAACGCCAGTGATAATGCCGGCAGAATTCAGGATAGTAGTCATGCCTAGTTTCTTGGCGGTGATTTCGAGTAGTGTGTTACTTAAGGAGGTAGTTTCAGTCACAGACGGTATCGCATTGCCACTGTGCATGACATCGGCAACCTTGAGCAACAATCGCCGACCCAGATTGCCGCCCGGATGCGAAAACGCAAAATCTTCAGCGCTGAATCCTCTGGCTTCCAGTAAGGCCATGGCCAGAGCATCGCCCATTACCAAGGCGGCTGTTGTGCTGGTGGTCGGAGCAAGCCCGAGTGGGCAGGCTTCTTTTTCGACACTAGCATCAAGATTAAAATCAGCAGCAAGTGCCAACTCAGACGCAGGATTGCCCGATATGGCCAACAGTTTTACCCCTTTACGTTTGAGTATGGGTAATAACGCAAGTATTTCTGGAGTTGTGCCAGAATTGGAAAGCGCCAATACCACGTCGTCACGTGTCACCATACCAATATCACCGTGACTTGCTTCTGCTGGATGGACAAAATAGGAGGGCGTACCAGTGCTGGACAAAGTCGCGGCAATCTTGTTTGCGATGTGACCGGATTTGCCCATGCCCATCACAATGACTCGCCCTTTACTAGCAAGGATTAATTGGCAGGCCTTGGTAAAATCACTATTTATACGTGAACGTAGCCCGGCAATCGCTTCAAATTGCAAGGTTATGGTATTGAGTGCAGTAAGATTCAGCGAATTTTCAGGCATGAGTAAAAGGAAATTCTCCAGTTAAGTTGATGTTATGCCGGTTACTGTTGGGTCGCAACCCGCTTTCAGGTAAAATCCCGACGTTAACTTTTCTCACTATAGTCCTGACTGTACCCTTTACCAAACAGCTCAGTAATCAAAGACTGACTTTTACAGCACCACTACTCTGGATACCAACATGGCCATCACTACAACAACGATTGCAGATTTGCTTATTGCAGTCTTGGATGATTCACAAGTGGAAGTGCAGGGGGATGGAGGCAAATATCAGGTATTTGTTACTGCCCAGATTTTTGTCGGACTCAACCGTGTCAAACGCCAGCAGGTCATCTATCGAATACTGAATGAGCACATAGCAAGTGGTGCCATTCATGCGGTAAATATGACTTTGAAAACTCCTGAAGAAATGAATTCCGGCAGTTGATTCATCTGTAATCATGCCCAATAAATACCAGAGGTAATTGTGGACAAACTTGTAATTCAGGGTGGAGCGCAGCTCAACGGAGAAATTCGTATAGCGGGTGCCAAAAACTCGGCACTTCCCATTATGGCCGCAGCTTTGTTGACTCGTGATGTTGTCACCATCGGTAATTTACCGCATCTGTTTGATATCACAACTATGCTGGAATTACTGGGTTGCATGGGGATTGAGTCAGTTGTGGGTGAAAAACTCAATGTTGAAATTAACAGCAGCACCATCAAACGCTTCAATGCTCCCTACGATCTGGTGAAAACCATGCGAGCCTCAATTCTGGTGCTTGGCCCGATGTTGTCGCATTACGGTGAAGCAGAAGTTGCGTTACCGGGTGGTTGTGCGATAGGCAGTCGACCAGTCAATTTACACTTGGCAGCACTTAAGAAAATGGGCGCAAAAATTATCGTTGAAAACGGTTATATCAAAGCCAATACCAATGGTCAGCGCCTGAAAGGGGCGCATATTTTTATGGATATCGTGACGGTTACAGGCACAGAAAATATCATGATGGCGGCTACGCTGGCTACCGGCCAAACGATAATCGAAAATGCAGCGCGCGAACCTGAAGTTGTAGATCTTGCTTTATGTTTGCGTGCGATGGGGGCGGATATTAGCGGCGAAGGTTCTGCCACAATCACTATAAATGGTGTCGAAAGGTTGCATGGCTGCCAATACCAGGTAATGCCCGATCGAATCGAGACTGGAACTTATTTAATTGCTGCTGCAGCTACGCGTGGGCGTATCAAGGTTAAAGATACACGCCCGAGCATTCTGGAATCTGTGTTAAGCAAGCTGGAAGAAGCAGGAGCTCAGATTGACATTGGCGAAAATTGGATCAGCCTTGATATGCACGGCCAGCGTCCGCGTGCAGTATCGTTGACCACGGCTCCCTACCCGGCATTTCCAACCGACATGCAAGCACAGTTTACTGCTCTTAACGCAATTGCAGATGGCTCAGGTTCAATTACAGAAACAGTATTTGAAAATCGTTTCATGCATATACATGAGATGAATCGCATGGGAGCCGATTTAAAAGTGGAAGGCAATACCGTAATTTTTAGAGGTGTGCCTTTTTTAAAGGGTGCACCAGTAATGGCCACAGATTTACGTGCTTCTGCTAGTTTGATCATCGCCGGACTTGTATGTGAAAGTGAAACTGTTGTTGATCGTATCTACCATATTGATCGTGGCTACGAATGTATAGAAGAAAAACTGCAGTCGCTCGGTGCAAAAATCCGTCGGTTGCCTTCCTAAAAAAATGCTGATTGAAATCCTATGAACTGCTTTCCATGAAAGAACAAAAACTGGTAATAGCGTTAACGAAAGGACGCATTCTCGACGAAGTACTTCCTTTGCTGAAGCTGGCTGGGATAATACCTGTGGAAGACATCAACAAGAGCCGCAAATTAATTTTTGACTGCAATTTGCCTCATGTACAACTAATGGTGATGCGTGGGTCGGACGTCCCAACCTACGTGGAACAGGGTAGTGCAGATATTGGCGTTGCTGGCAAGGACATGATTATGGAATGTGGTTCAAGTGGATTTTACGAGCCACTAGATTTGCAAATAGCGCGCTGCCGCTTGATGTCTGCCGCACCCCTTAACGCCAAACTGGATTCCCCACGACTGCGTGTAGCAACCAAGTTTGTAAATATTGCTAAAGACTATTTCTCAGGGCTTGGCCGACAAGTAGATATCATAAAGCTTAATGGCGCACTGGAACTAGCGCCGCAGATGGGTCTGTGTGATTGTATTGTTGATATTGTAGATACGGGTAAAACCTTACAAGCAAATGGTCTTTACCCCCGCGATTTGATTGCGGAAATCAGCACGCGTGTAATCGTTAATCGTGCATCTATGAAGATTAAACATGATCACGTGCAGGCTTTGATGCGAAGACTCGAACAAGCTGTTGCTTCTAGGCAGCTGTGAAGTTGATTTCAACCATTCTGATCTCCTGATGACTTTGCTTATAAAAAGACTACATTCCAGTGACGTAAATTTTCGTGCCCAGTTGCGCGCTGCCCTGGCGTGGGAGAATTTATCCCATACAAATGTTGCCAGCCGTGTGCAGGAAATACTTGCCGATGTGAAGAAGCGCGGTGATGAGGCTGTGCTGCATTGGACCAATACTTTTGACAAACTGGGAATCGACAATATCGCTGCCCTAAAAATTGCGCCGGAGCGATTGCAACAAAGTTTGCGGTCATTACCTGTAGATCAAGCAACAGCGTTGCGAAAAGCTGCTGATCGAATTCGTCTTTTTCACGAACGGCAAAAACAATCCTCTTGGCACTACACGGAAGCTGACGGCTCCAGCTATGGACAACAAGTTACATCAATAGAGCGTGTGGGAATTTATGTGCCAGGCGGTAAGGCAAGTTATCCCTCTACGGTATTAATGGATGCAATTCCGGCACGTGTCGCCGGTGTAAAAGAAATAATTGCGACACTGCCAACGCCGGGTGGCGTTGTGAATGAACTTGTACTGGCCGCACTAGCGCTAGTGGAAGTGGATCAGGTCTTTACGATAGGTGGAGCGCAAGCCATTGCTGCCCTGGCTTATGGCACTGCAACTATTCCACAAGTCGATAAAATTGTAGGCCCCGGTAATATATATGTGGCTACTGCCAAACGTGCAGTGTTTGGTGTGGTGGGTATAGACATGGTGGCAGGTCCCTCTGAAATTCTGGTGATCTGCGATGGCAAGACAAATCCCGACTGGATTGCTATGGATCTGTTTTCCCAGGCCGAACACGATGAAGATGCACAATCAATTCTTGTGTGCCCTGATGTAGCTTATATCGATCAAGTTCAAGCCAGTATCAATCGCTTACTGCCTTCCATGGAGCGTCAAGACATCATCAGAATCTCTTTGCAAAATCGCGGATTGATGATTGTTGTAAACGATTTGGTTGCTGCAACTGATGTTTGTAATTTGATTGCGCCTGAGCATGTGGAGCTTTCTGTTGCCAATCCAGAAGTGTTGCTGCCACTTATCAAACATGCGGGGGCTATATTTATGGGTAGTCATACGTCTGAAGCCTTGGGCGATTATTGCGCTGGGCCCAGTCACGTATTACCTACTTCGGGCACGGCACGTTTTTCATCGGGACTCGGAGTCTATGATTTTCAGAAACGTTCGTCAGTTATTCATTGCGTGCCAGCAACGGCAAAAGCGCTGGCGCAGGTTAGTTCGGTATTGGCGCGAGCTGAAGGACTAACTGCACATGCCCGCTCGGCAGAACTGCGCGATCCGGATTGGAAATAAACCTATCAGTTGATAGGTATAGCAGACTCCCTTACCTGTTCTGGCACATCATAAAGCAAGGGCTCGCCAAACCCCAGAATGGTAGGGAGGCGGATGAACTCATCATTTCTGAATACTTCTACCATGACCAAGGCCCCGGGTTCGAGCGTGCTGATTGCAGCAATCGCCTGCAAAGCTTCATTCCTGTCATTGTCATTATTGAGCATAATTTTGGTGTCATTAACACCGGTAATAATATCGTTTACTACGATGCCGGCCTTGTCGGCCGAACTGTTGAGAGTGACTTCAATTACTCGAAAACCCTGTACATCTTTCCCAAACAATTGCCGCCCTTCAGCCAAGGTCAAACCTTCGCCATTAACACCCAGATAACCACTGGGCCCCGACGCCAGATATTGCTGTAATAAATCAATTGCCATGCCTGCAGGGATGGCAAAGCTTATGCCCTCAGATCCTCCTGATGCAGACACAATTGTGGCATTGATGCCGATCAAGTTGCCATTGATGTCAATGAGAGCGCCACCGGAGTTGCCAGGATTTATGGCGGCATCAGTCTGGATCACGAAACTATCTTCACGACTGTAAAGTGCACTAATAATACCAAAACTTACTGATTGCCCCACATTGCGCGGATTGCCAATAGCCAAGACCACATTGCCTACTTGCAACTCTGTGACATTTGCAGGCGATAGAAAGGGAAGTTGTTCAGCATCAATTTTTAATAAGGCTAGATCATGCTTTTCATCCAACGTCACTATCCTGGCTTTTATATTGCGACCATCATTAAGGCTGACTGTGATATCCCGTGAAAAAACATCGAGCTTCGGGTTAAAAACCACATGATAACTGGTGATAATAAATCCGTCCGCGCTGATGATTACGCCTGAACCGAGGCTGTTATTTTCATCTACGTCAATTTCTTCTTCGGAGAGGAAGGGGTTGATCACGATGCGTTCAATTTTTTGCAGGGAGTTGATGCTTACCACTGCAGGGGCAGCGCGTTTAATTGCTTCACTGTAGGAAAACTGGGCGGATGTAGAACTAGCTAGTGGCACTGGTGCTGCAGGCTGTGGGAAATAGCTAGCCAGCCCAGGCAGCAAAATGGTCAGGCGCGGAGTCAGCAATAGAGTAGCTGCAAATACTAATCCTGCCAGGGCGGGCCAGAAGATGAAGTTGAAAAATTTATTCATGATACCTTTCAAAAGGTGTGTGGTTTGTTTTTATATTGGTAGTAATTTTACCCAGGTTGCCTGCTGTTACTCTGGTAAATAAGCCCCTTAAAATCCCAGTTATTGCAGTGTAGATGAACCCTGCCAGTATACAGGATAATATCCGGGTCATTTACCGGGTGGCTTTCCCCTATGTCCAATTCCAGAAGTGTATATTCAACCGATGCAGGTCGTTTGTGTCCCGATTGCAACAAAGCAGTTGCGGCATGTATATGCCAACAACAAAAAAAACTACTCATCAAAGGTGATGGAATTGTAAGGATTAGTCGTGAAACTAAAGGGCGTGGGGGAAAAGGCGTAAGTCTGATAAGTGGTTTGTCGTTGGACGACGATGCAATCAAACAGTTAAGTGGCAAACTCAAAAAATTGTGTGGCACGGGCGGTACGGTTAAAGACGGCGTGATAGAAATACAGGGTGATCAACGCGACAAGTTATTAATTTATCTTAGCGAGCAAGGCTACAAGGCAAAGTTGGCCGGAGGTTGAGCCAACTATATTTAAGGTCGGCAACACAATTTATCTAAAAAAAATGAGCCATGGAGTAAAGTATGACGGACAAAAGCGCAATTGAAGCGGCAGTTTTTCAACGTTTATTACGACATCTGGATGCAAGAAAAGATGTGCAGAATATAGACCTGATGAATCTGGCAGGTTTTTGCCGCAATTGTTTAGCTAAATGGTATGTGGCAGCAGCAGCAGACTTAGGCCAAACTTTGAGTTACGAACAGGCGCGGGAACTTATCTACGGAATGCCTTATGCTCAATGGAAGCTTTTTCACCAACAGGAAAGTACACAGGATCAGCAAAATAAATTCAAGCTGAACGATGGCGGGCACTAACTTGCTTAGTAAAAAATCCCGGCATTATCTAATCTAACAGACACTTGATAAAAAAACGGATTACTTTCAATGCGGGTTTGCGCTAATAAGATTGGGTAGATTGGAAATTTATACTTTCAAGAGTCATTTTTTCAGTTTGGCACTTTTGAAAAATCAGTCCATTCCACTTCTTGCTCAGCATCCATATTCCTAACCAGAAATAGCTGACCCGATAAACGCCAGTTCATTGACTGTTGCATGGGTTTGCCGTTTACCAGAGTAAAACGCACGGATAAATAACCATCTTCAATCCTAGATATAAAAAATGGTGAAAAAGGATTGATGCTTCGCACTTGTAATTCTTTGATATATTCGTTTTCTGTATCTAGGATTAATGATCCTTGCAGATGTGTATAAATCGCTTCTCGCTCTGGCTCTTCAGCTTTGAAATCCAGATACAGCAAAGGCCCCTCTTGTTTTACCAGCATAATACTTTCGGCAATCAGCATCGCTAGGAATCGTTCTTTTTCATTGCCATCTTCTTCCAGATAACGTCGACGGCTTTCCTCTGCGCTCAAGGGTTCCCGATTATTAAGATTACTGTTGTTTGAGTTACGTAGGCGGCGTTGTAGACGTCTTTGCATGCGTTTTTGATGCGCAGCGAGGCGGTCGACTGATGGAGATTTGCCATTGATTGCCAACAAAGTGTCACTTTCTAAAAAGTCTAACCCAGGGTCGATACGTCGCGTGATACTTTCCTGTTCCAGTTTGTCATCAATTATGTAGGTATAGGCCCATGTGCCGTCGTAGATGTTTTCTATTTTGTTGACATAGCTGGTGATTAGTTGCTGATAAAAAGCTTGAGAATTTTGGGCATAAAGATTGGGCGGGAATGCCAAGATGCCACAAATAAGACAAAGACTCAGACATTGAATCATTTTAATAAATAAAGTTTGTGTGCTATTCATTTAAATTCGCTCCACAGGGCTCACTTTATTTCAACGCTACTAGTCTTGCAGACATGATGTGGATGTGCTCCCACACTTTGCCTCTTATGTAAGGATCTGCTTGCAGCTGTTTTTCGAGGCTGGTGCGATCTGGAAACTCCAGATGCAAGGTTGACCCCACCATCTTGCCGCTGTCATCAAGCATGGCGCCACCGCTGAGAAAAGCTCCATTTGCGATCATTACTTTGACACCAGCAAGATGTGCTGCGCGGTTGGCCATGCGGCGATCGAGCGCATCGGCATCAGTAAAATCAGTAGCGGTTACTACAAACTGCATGGCTTACTCCTGGTGAGAAATTAACAGTAGTTCGTCATTCTGGACTGTGCCGGAATCACGGTGAGTTATAACTGGTTTAAGGCCTGTAACCGAATGACCATAGATTAAGCCCATGCCATTCGGTTCAGACTTCGCTAATAAATTTGGTAACCAAACAGGCTTCCAGACCTTCGATACCTTCCTCACTGCCATGACCACTTTGTTTGATTCCGCCAAAAGGTGAATCTGCGACCGATATTGCATAACTGTTAATGCCGATCATGCCAGCTTCCAACTGTTCGCCAAGCAGTTTTACGCGTTTAGCAGAATCGGTAAAAGCAAATGCTGCCAAACCATATGGCAGGCAATTAGCCTTGCTAATTACTTCGTCAAAATCGCGGAAGGAATTTATAAGCGCGACTGGCCCAAAGGGTTCTTCAAGCATAATGCGAGCCGAATCTGGCACATTGGAAAGTACGGTGGGCTTATAAAAGAAGCCTGGGCCAGTAACTGCTTCGCCACCAGTGTTTAATGTGGCACCGTTGGCGACTGCGTCTTGCACCAACGTATTTACAGCGTCACGTCGGCGCAAATGAATCATCGGCCCCATTTGATTTGTTTCGTCCAAGGGGTTGCCTATTTTCATTTTGTTCACACGTGCGGTAAAACCCGACACGAATTTTTCATAAAGCGATTCGTGCACAAAATAGCGAGTGGGTGACACACATACCTGTCCGCCATTGCGGTATTTGGCAGTCACACTCATGTCTAGTGTGGTTTCGAGATTGGCATCTTCAAACACTAGCACAGGTGCGTGACCACCTAGTTCCATGGTGGTACGTAGCATATTTTCGGCGCATATTTTCATCAGTTCTTTGCCAATCGGAATGGAGCCAGTAAAGGTTAATTTGCGGATAACCTTGGAACGTAAAATGTACGGACATACTTCGGCAGGTACACCAAATACCACGTTAACCACGCCATCAGGTACGCCGGCTTCCTGCAACGCTTTGGCAATCAAAAGGGCGGAAGCAGGTGTATCTTCCGCAGGCTTGATAACACAGGAACAACCAGCCCCCAACGCGGCACCGAGTTTACGTGCTGGATTGCCTTGCGGGAAATTCCACGGCGTAAAGGCTGCAACGGGGCCAATGGGCTCTTTAACAACCAGCATGCGGGAACCTGGCTGTCGTTGTGTTAATACACGACCATAAGCACGGCGGCCTTCTTCGGCGTACCACTCCAATACTTCGGTTGCCATGTGTAATTCAATGCGTGATTGGGTTAGTGGTTTACCTGATTCCATAGTGGCTACTTTAGTAACTTGATCGGCCCACGAATTAAGCAGCTGCGCTGCTTTGCGTAATATTTCGCCACGCTTCTCCGGTAGCAATTTGCGCCACACCTTGAAGCCCCTATCGGCAGCAGCCAAAGCTCGATCCAAATCAGCTAATGTAGCGTGGGGTAGTTCTCCCAACACTTCACCAGTGGCGGGATTGAATACAGGTTCACTGTTGCGTGAACCTTTGGAAATCCATTCCCCATCGATAAAGAGTTTTAATTCGGGGTAAAGGTTGTCGGTTGTTGTCACGGCGGAATCTCCTGACGTGCTGGGCTGGATATGTCAATTACCAGAGGGTTAATCAATGGCAGGGCGTGTTATATGCACAGAACCCATGATCTCTTAAAAGGGGCGAACGAGCAAAATAATTACTGCTTGCTGTTAGCGAGTTAGCATGGTTGCTTATGTATTGAGCACAAAGACTTTTCCTGTTTTACTCCCTTTTCGTTACATTCCATCAGTGCTAGGTAATTCTCATGTCAGAAACAGTAAAAATCCCACTCAATCCCAAATACAAGCGTATAGCTACTGAAGAAGCGTATGCTCCGCCCGAGATGTTGCAGATGTACCGCAAGCTTTACGAGAGCAGAACTCTGGATGATCCGGGTTTCGACAGTTTGTGGGGTTTCTATTTAATGTCCATGGCACCACGCCCGGTTGCCATTCGGGAAAAGCTGGCAGATCTGGATTTAATTCGGATTGCAGATATGGATGCCACTGGTATTGATCATCAAATCATTGCCCTGACTTCACCTGGCGTTCAGGTCTTTGATCGGGCTACTGCGGTTGCACTCGCACAAGACAGCAACAACATGTTGCATACCGCTGTGCAAAAGCATCCAACGCGTTTTACCGGCATGATTGCAGTTGCGCCACAAGCACCTGAACTTGCAGCACAAGAAATCCAGCGCTGTGTAAAGTTAGGATTCAAGGGCATCATCATTAATTCACACACACATGGTGAATATCTGTCTGATAAAAAATTCTGGCCTATATTTGAAGCAGCTCAAGCTTTGCATATGCCGATTTATTTGCATCCTAATACACCGCCAAAAAATATGATTGGGTCAATGCTGGAAGCCGGCCTCGATGGCGCCATTTTTGGTTTTGGTGTGGAAACCGGCTTGCATTTACTGCGCATCATCACGGCTGGGGTGTTTGATCGCTTTCCTGCATTACAAATGGTTGTTGGTCATATGGGTGAAGCACTGCCTTATTGGATGTATCGGCTCGACTACATGCACAATGCTGGCGTACGTGCTGCCCGTTACGAAAGTATGAAGCCGCTACAGAAAAAAGTAAGCGATTATTTGCGGGACAATGTGTACTTCACCAATAGCGGTGTAGCGTGGGAACCAGCAATCAAATTTGCACAACAGGTAATTGGTGTTGATAGGGTCATGTATGCAATGGATTATCCTTATCAGTATTCTTCGCAGGAAGTTATCGACCTCGATAATATGGATATGACGGATGCCACAAAAAAGATGTTCTATCAGTCGGTAGCTGAAAAAGTATTCAAGCTCTAGCGCTCGAGGGGGTACGGCTTAGGGCTGTATTTTTGTTGCCGCCAAACCTATTCGATGTCAAAGGACAAATGCAGATGAAAAATATCACTCTTTAGTCCTTTCTCGGCGCTTTGACCATTTTATTGCTGTGGTTAGTTATCTCATGAGCTAATCAAGACACTAAAATCATAGCAGGGCATTTGGGGTCGGTAGTGAGCTTTGCAGAAATCCAGCAGCGACTGGAAATTTTTGAAGCGGTAAGTGGACTCATTCAAACGTTTATAGACCAAGGGAAGGTATTGTCAGAAGTATTGGCTCTGAAATTTACCGCTGAGTTTGATGCGGCATGTGCCGCAGGCGCAATTATTGCTGAGCAGTTTGTGACTTTGGTCTACAAGGATCTGTAGAGATAGGCCGCCAGCTGTTCATGCTTTGGTATATGCCAAAGCTGAAAAGTGTCAATGCGTAAGATAGAAAATAATGGCGGCCGCGAGTATCAGTAATGCGCCTAATGCTGCAAAAGCATCCGCGTCACTGTTGTCATCTAGTGGGTCTATTTTATAAGGGCTGTTGTGCTTGTCTTGCATTTCTTTCTCCGCAATACGATTGAGTTGAATAGATAGATCACTGCATTGCTGATTTTGTTTGAACACTGCTGTACAAGCAAGCTTCCTGCTTCATAAATGGTTCCAAAACTCAAGTTGCTTTATTTCCTGAGATTATTTTCAAAATATTGCTGCTCAGTACCAAGCTTACAATCGATACTGCAATTGCCATTGCGAACCATTGCAGCGCATAGGAAAAATTGCGACCGGTTTCTGCGCTAACGGTTGGCCAATGCCTAATAAGGGTGCCGGGTTGCCCTGCAGCGAGTCGGACTACATAAGGGAACAGAGGCAAGGAGAAATGCGGCGCAAGTTCTGTAGTATTGAGATATCGGATCAATAAAGGCCACTTGAGTTCTTTAATAGTGCCAGTCTTGCTTGCTTCCTTGATAGTGGGAACATAAATTTGACCTAGTAATTTATGTTGGCCTGTTATTTGGGGTGTGGTTGCTAGCAACGCTTCATAAGTGCTCGACGCGCTCCAGCCACGACTCACCAGCACAATAGAATCCATGCCATCAGGTTTGAATGGAGTCACAATCTCGTACCCGATCTGGTCTTCATAAGTCTGATAAATCAGGAAGATAGATTGATCGTTGATGTAGTGTCCTTGGAGCACAACATTACGATTTTGATGTTGTATTAAATCAAATTCAATACCGGCCACCGGGATTTCATTGATTGGGGTAGCTTCTTGCAAGCCAGATTCTGCATAGGATTGTTGTTGGGAAATTTTTTCGGCGGCGCGGTCCAATTGCCAAATCCCTAGACGAATCATTCCACTAATCGTCAGCATTACACAAATAGCAACGAGCCAGTTCCAACGAATTTCAAATATACCAACTTGTGCTTTGGTAGTAGCCATTTAAGATTACGCGATTGCCAGCATGTGATCGAGGATGATGGCTGCGAATAACAAAGGTAGATACAAAATGGAATAATGAAACAATTTTTTGGCGGTGATTTTGGAAGTGTTTAAATAAAACTGGAGGGCGAAATACAAAAAGACAAAACCACTACCAATGGCCGCAAATAAATAAACCACACCAGAGTCGCCAGACCAAAAAAGCCCAGTGCTTATGGGGATCAATAAAATAGAGTGCGCAAGAATGTGGAGAGCGGTTGTTGCTCCATGGTCGTCATCCCACGACAACATCTTGAATCCGCCGCGTAAATAATCATCCCGATAGATCCAGGAAATCGCAAAGAAATGAGGCATTTGCCAGACATATAGAGTTAGAAAAAGTGCCAGTGCAGAGATTTCTAATGTGCCGCTTGCTGCTGTAGCGCCAAGCACAGCAGGAATGGCCCCAGGTACTGCTCCAATCCAAGTATTGAGAACGGTTCTGGTTTTGAGGGGAGTGTATACAAAAAGGTAGATGGCCCAGGATAGAAAGCTTAACACCAAAGTCAGGCTGTTTACGTAATAGCCAAGGGCAACAAAACCGCAACAGGAAATCAGGATTCCAAACCCTAAAGCATTGTCAGGTGTAAGACGTTGTGCAGGTAAGGGGCGGTTCCTCGTGCGTAACATTAGGGCGTCTGCATCACGCTCCTTCCATTGGTTCAAGGAGTTGGCACCGCCACCCACCAAGGTAATGCCTATCAGTGCGTATAAAAGTACCGATATTGAAGAAAGGGAATTGTTGGAGATGTAAAAGCCCATGCAAGTTGAAACAAGCACTAACGATAATAGGCGAAATTTAATCAATCTCAGATAATTTCTGAAAAAGTGCGACATAACTGGGTGGTCTGCATCGGTGCGAGCGGTCATGGTTCAGAACTAGTTTTAATGATTGGAAGTGTATGGATCCGCAACATGCAAAAGCATTGGAATGTGCCCGAGCCGGGGCGTGACCGAATCAGTGTAAGTTGCAGTATGGCAAGCGTAACGTTTATGTGCAGGAAGGTCGATAGGTAAGTGAGGGTCGTCGACATCTTATTATTATAAAGTAATTTTTGTACTTCCCCTTTTATGGTTGATTAATAAATAGAAAACAATTTATGTTATGTATTACGAAGAGGTGGATATGTTGAGTTTTTCGGCATATATCTTTGGTATTCTTTCGATTTTATAAGCTCATTGAGAAGGTGGATTTAGCGTGAATCAGCATTTGCTTGGTTGTTTATTGCTCGGACTGTCCGTTTTAATTTATTTGGTAAGCGGCCTAGCTTTTGTTCAAATGATTTACTCGTTAACCATTAATTCAACTATCACTGCAGTTGAGTCAGCTTTCGGGTCCTTGGTCATCTGTATTTTGTTGATAATTATTGCGCATAAAGTATTCAGGGATGGAAAAAAACGAATTAAAAACAGTGAATAGAGGTTTTAAGCAATGCATTAAAAAACTATAGCAAAAAAATATCTAACCATTTATATTTCAGAGGAAATGCAGTGGCTTTAATCCATGGAATTAACAGTCTGCATCATGTAGTAATAAAATTGTTTTTCTCTTAGTAGTACTTTCTTGGCGGTACGCTGAAGCATTTTGCGTTGATAGTATAGAAAGCATTAGAGAATCATAGTCTTCTAGTTCATTAGTTGAATAGAGAGGGTCTGCGATGAAATGTTTTTACTATTTGTTACCTACTCTGGCAGATACAGGCCGTGCTTCAGACGATCTACACAATTCTGGTGTCAATGACTGGTTTATACACATAATCAGCAAGAATGAAGCAGGCTTGCAGCGTAAACATTTGCATTCGTCTAATTACCTTGAAACTTTGGATTTTGTTCGTGAGGGCTTGCTCGGGGCTGCAATAGGTTTTCTGCTTGGTCTTATTTTCGCCAGCTTCATTTCCTTGTATGAACCGTTTGGTACTGAAGTTCCGCTAATCGCATACCTTGGAATTGTGTTCTTGTTAACCTGTTTCGGTGCTTGGCAGGGTGGTCTCGTTGGGATATCTACAGAAAATAAAAAGTTGCTGCGTTTCCACGATGAAATTGAGGCTGGAAAATTTCTGATTTTGGTTTATACGCATCGAGCAGAGGAAGAAAAAGTACACGCAATGATGTCTAGGTTGCATCCAGAAGCGCAGCTTGTAGGTCTTGACCCATTGTTTTATAACCCTTTTTGCAGCCCAAAACTGGTGTAAGGTTGTTGCTTGGAAGGTTGTAATCAGTGGTGTGGTTGGCTCTATACGTGGTACTAAAGTGGTGCCACAGATGGCTCTACAGAACCAGCAACCCAAAAACAGGGTTAAAAATTAAATTTTAATTCTTTTACATCGGGTAGGCGCTAACGGTGTAAGTGGTCAAAAATTGTATGCTGGGCAGATATCGCTTGAATTGAAAAAGTGTAGTTTTTGCTAGTTGAATAATGTAGTTGAATGTAGTTGAATGTAGTTGGTAGTTGAATGGTGAGTGTAGATGTCAGCTTTATTCATGTTTTCACACTTGTA
>Ga0114978_10000252_pt1 | contig 44996 bp, 27 predicted proteins | sample S_140212_EF_Meta_FD_87027 | JGI IMG/M metagenome (GOLD analysis project Ga0114978, IMG submission 87027) | Freshwater microbial communities from Lake Simoncouche, Canada to study carbon cycling - S_140212_EF_MetaG | ecosystem: Environmental > Aquatic > Freshwater > Lake | place: Lake...
AGGTCTTAGTAGCGATCGTCATCCTTTCGGGTAGTGGTTAAGCACCTTTGCGGCAAGGTTTTCCATCCCTGTGTACACGTAGACCAGGTTTAGAGCGCACGAAATTGGGCCTGCGCTAGCCAAAAAACCGCTTTATTTTGCCTGAGATTGTTCTAAAAGACGCTGTCTAAGTATGTTTGATCCGCCGACTCTGACATTTATAATACCATTATAATAGTCATCAGACTCTAAAACTCTGCGTTCAAATTGCTCTCGTGCTTCTAAATATGATAGTTCTGCCTTGGATTTGCAAAGGTAAAGTATTTCTCTTGTGAAGTTTTCCGGACCTAATGATTGAACGTCTGCGTTTAACCTATCAGATGAACCCCAGTATTCTCGCCAATCGCTTTCTACTGTGCTTCTTCTTTTGAGTTTTTTGCCTTTGAGTGGGGGTTTAGTACGTTTGAATTGTGCTAGTTTCTTGCCTATGTACTTCTGTCCGGTTTTTTTATTCGTGATTATATAAACAAAGCCAATATAGCCTTCAGGTATTTCGTCTACGGGTTGATTTTGAAACGTCCATTGCACTCTTTAATTAGTTAAAGCTTCTTGCCTCTCATGCCTTTTCTGGATTCTCGTTGTGCCTTTCGTTTATCTTGTATTTCTACTCTTATTGTTGATGCCTCTGTGCGTATTTCTGATAGCCAATATCGTGCCTTGATGCCTGCTTCATTAGATTTTTTATGATAAAATCGATCTCGCCATTTAAAGTATTCTTGAAAGGCATGAATCATGCGATCGTGTGCGTCCGAACTCATGCCACAATCTCTATATCATTGCTATAACTAGTAAATCCATTTTCTTTGATAACCTTTAGCACGTGATTAACACGGCTAGTCAAGTCATCTCTATGTGAAATCAAGAACACATTCTTATCACGTTCACGAGTCATGCGCTTCAACACAGCAATACTAGATTCAACACCACTAGCATCCATACCCGAATCCACAAGTTCGTCAATGAACAACAGATTGATACTGGTATATAGGTTTTCCCATACATCACGGAACGCCCACGATAACGATAAAATCAGACGATTGCGTTCACCCCGGCTTAAATTATCAAAATCTAGATCCTGTCCTAGCTGTGTGATAATCACAGTTAAGTCATTCTGGAATTCCACAGTGTGTGGTAGACCAATCTTGTCCAAATAGTAGGTCAATCGTTGATTCAAGAACGCAAGATTCTGATCAATTATTCGTTTGCGAACAAAACTATCTTTATTGGTCAATAACTTGTACAAGAACTCCTGGTGATCTTTCACACGCACCAACTCGTTGAGACCGTTCCAGTCTATTTCTTGTACTGCTGTTTCTTTGAGTTCTGTGATTTGATCATCGTAAGGATTCTCTTCGGCGTTCTTGATAGTAATATCACGCTCTAGCCCGCCTAGGGTATTTTTATGATTCAGTGCTTGTTCAAGATTATCATAGATCACTGTAGGGCACACACCTAATTCACCTAGTTCAGCAAGAGCATCGGTATGTTGGATGTACTGCGAATTAGTCGCTAATGCCTGTAGTGCTGCTTCTTGTAGATCTTTGCGTTTCTTTTCTAACAGTGCTACCTGTTTGTCATCGTGAAATCCCTGTCCACAACTATGGCAGGTATGATTTTCTAAACTAGCAATTTCGACCTTGAGTCGATCCATGTCCTTGATTTCACGTGCTTCATCTAGTTTACAACGATTGATCCAATTATTCAATTCGTTAATGGCTTTGCGTTTGGTATTATAGATATCTAATGCTCGATGAGCCTCGATCTCTTGATCAATGTCGATATCCATGAGTTTTTCAATAGCCTTTGCCAGGTTAGTTAGCGAAGTTTCTTTTTGTTCTTCCCACATACGCTGTTTGCGTATCAACGACTCTATGCTTTGTTGTATTCTTTCGTTGCTGGCTTTAACAGTTTCAATTCTTGTGTTTTCTGTATTGATATTATCTTTGCTGATCTTAATTGATTCTTTGAGAGCTTCTGCTTTTTCTGACAGTATGGTAATGCCCAACAGCTGTTCAATAATAGCACGTTGATCTGCCGCCTTCATAGATAAGAATGGTTCTGTATAAGTGTTCAAGGCAATAAGATGTTTGAACATTTCGTGTTTCATGCCAAACACTTCTTCGATGGCCTTTTGTGTTTCTCGGCTGTCGCCTTGGCTTTCGTCAAGGTCACTGAGCTCCTGCTCCTGATCATTGATGCTGAATCTCAATAGGTTAGGCTTGCGTCCTCTTTCGATATGATACTTAACACCATCTTTTTCAAAAGTTACGGTGACCAACATTCCCTTGCTGTTGATTTTGTTGATAAGGTTATCGCGTTTGATATTGGTCAGTGCCTGCCAGTAGATAGCATAACTCAATCCGTTGATTATGGTGGTCTTACCTGTGCCGTTTCTAGCACCGGAGTCGTCACCGCCTAGATCTAGGTTCTCACCTAGTACCAGAGTAAGCTGTCCGCGGTCAAAGTCTATGGCCTGGGTCTGATTTCCCACGCTCATAAAATTGCGCACTGTGAGATTATTGATTTTAATCATAAGTCGTTGTAGATGTCCAACAATAGTTTTTTGTCATAGGTGTCGCTGTCTATATTATTGATCTGATTCATCACAATAGTATCTACTGATTCAAATGTGATATCGATAGGATTTACTGCGCTTTCTACTTCTACTTTTTCTGGAATCAGCATCAGCTCACGCAGATTATACTGCGGCATAAACTGTTCTTTGATAAAGTTTGCTTCCTCAAAGGTGATAGGCAAGTCGATGGTTACACGACAATGCATCTTTTCACGCAGCAGCTCGTCTGGCCGGTCTATGATCTGGCTCAGTTTATAAGTTCTATATATAGGCTGTTCGGGCCAAGAATGATATTCAGGTTTGCCACCCCAATCCATAATCATCATGCCACGATCATCATCGCCTGCATCTGCATAGTTATGCGGAAAAGCATTGCCTATATAGACCACGTTACCTTTTTGTTGCCGCTTGTGAAAATGCCCAGTAAACACTAATTCTTGATTCTGAAAGTGTCCGGTTTGTAATTGGCCGTGATCGGGCATCTGTACCATGGCATTCATATAAAAATGCGGCAGCTCAAGATGTCCAAAAATATATCTGCTTTTCAGTTGTTTTACCGTGGTCCATTCATCTCCTATTAGCCAAGGCATGATAGTGACATCGCCTTCGGTATACAGTTCACGTATAGGCACGATGTTAGGAAATAGTCTCATGAACTCCACTGAGTTAATTTCACGTTTATCTTTGTAGAATAGATCGTGATTGCCTAGAATAAAATAGACTTTTTCAAAGGATTGACTTAGTTTTTCTAAGTTACTAACAGTATAATTCATGGTACTGACATCAGTAGTGCTACGATTATGATGCCAGTCTCCGAGGAATATGGCTGTTTCGCAGCCCTGTGCTTGAGCTGTGTCACAGAACCAAGACACAAAATTTTCACAGTCTTGATTATGTGTACGACTTCCGGATTTTAATCCAAAGTGTATGTCAGTGAAGCATGCAACTTTCTTAAAAAGATTCATAGATTAATTATAACAGAATGTAAATGTAAGGTCAAACTCAATCTAAACTATCTGTGATAGTGACTGTGCCCGGAGCGTTCTTACCGCTGGTAGAACTATTCTGTCGAGTCCACGAAGGATTCATGCCGTTCATTTCTAAAATATCGTCTCGAATATTTTGATTGCGTTTTTCTAGATTGATAATTCTAACGAATGAATTTGTGACAGCAGCGGTATAATAAGCAAACGGATTATCACTTTTTGATTCGTCAAATTGTAGACCAATCTGTGTAAGTTGAAGTATGGCCTGCCCTTTCATTTCATCGTTGTAGGTATAACCTCTAACGTTGCCTCTAGTGGCATATCTCTCACACAGCTTGATAAACATACGAGCTAGATCGTTGGTCATTTGTCCGTGATCCTTGGAGAACTCTCCGCGATCTAAATCACCCTTCCAATGACTTTTTCCCACACAGATCAAGTTGCCGTTGTCGTCATATTTCCAATGTTGAAACGGTGGAAAATTTACCTTGTCATGACTATCAGCAGTATTCTTTAGAGTTTTTTTACGTCCTGGCGCCAGCGGTATGTGTGTAAAAGTCATCACACGAAATATTAAATCTTGTTTCTGCACTTTGCGATAATCTACTTCAAATTCTTTAGCAGGCATTTTTTTACCAGCTGCGGCCACAGCAGCTTCGTGTGCAGCCTTTGCCATTTTAGATGCTCTATTTCTTTTGGCTTCTGCGATAGTGCGTATATTCAGCTTATCTAGCGTTGTAACAATTAAATCATAGTCTCCATATGCGGGATCTGTAAAACTACAGTAGGTATTTTTGCTTAGGTGTATTTCTCTTAATAAATCTTTGTTGGTTAGATACTTGATTTTAGGTACGATTGTCAATTAGAATTCTCCACGGTTAGTTATATAATAGCACATTTTTATCATAATAAATAGTCTATATGACAAGGAAATCTGCTCAAAATGGCACGTAAGTCTTATCCGCAAACTCCCCAAGAAGAAGCTGCTAGAATAAATGCTGCCAGCGGTGATCCTAATGGCATCACAGCTGACCAAGTAGCAGGTAATCGTGCATTGAATGAACGGTTAACAGCAGCATTTGGATTTGGAGGATCTACTACTCCGTCATCTGGACCGGGCAGTAATCCTGTGGCACCTTTTTCACAATTAGTAGCTGGTGTCTCAGAAGGCATAAGCCAAGCCACTAATGAAGGACAAGCAGCACTGCAACAGGCATCATCAGGAATTGAAAAACTAAAACTTGATGCTAAGGTATCTGATTTGTCAGCAGGATTCAGTTCCGGACTGAGCCAATTAGCTGGAAACGCAAAAAACTTCGGTAATAGTGCCATGGGTGGTAATATCACTCTAAACAGTGCAGTCGGCGGAGCCGTTGATAAGTTAAGATCGGTAGCAGGCTCAACTAGTAACATAGCAGCAGATATCTCCGGAACACTTAATAAACTCACTGGCGGTAATCTTGCAGGCGGATTAATGAAAGCCGCCGGCAGTATCAGCGGAGCAGCAGGCATGCTCAACAACATACTTAGCCTTAAGCGTGGAATAAACATTCCAAAGGGAGCACAGGCATTTGTGCCACAAGGACAAGCTATACAGTTAAATGCTGGTGCTAAAGATGATTGGCGTGTGCGTATCACTTGTGAATGGAACATTTTTAATAGTCCGTTATTCGAAGTCTTAAAAGGCACTGGCGGAGTAGTTTGGCCATACATGCCCAACATCACAGTCAGCACCAAAGCAGAATACAATAATATTCCTATCACACATGCCAACTATGCACAGTACAGCTACAAAAACAGTGTGGTTGATGATATCACTATCAGCGGTGAATTCAGCTGCGAAACTGCATCAGAAGCTGCGTACTGGATTGCTGCCACAACATTTTTTAAGACTGCAACTAAAATGTTTTTTGGACAAGGAGACCTTGCAGGTAATCCTCCTATAATCTGTAATCTCACAGGCTACGGCAGTCATGTGTTTGATAAAGTACCAGTGATAATAAAATCATTCTCGGTGGATTTCAAAGACGATGTTAATTATATTCAATGTGATCCTTTTAATAATGGTAAGTATACCTGGGTACCGATTCTTAGCACTATTACTGTTCAAGTAGCACCTGTTTACAGCAGACAGGGACTGAGAAAATTCAGCCTACAAGACTACGCTAGAGGTAAGATGTCTGCAGATGGCGCGGTGGGATATATCTAATGGCCAAATACGCTAAAACTAGTCCTTGGTCAGATACTAGACAAAATAATTTTTATCTTGATTTATTAGAGATTAGACCGGTTCCGTCTGAGCAAGACGATTTTAGGTATGTGATAGAAAATCAGTATAGACATAGACCGGATCTTCTAGCCTACGATGTATATGGCAGTGCTAAACTATGGTGGGTGTTTGTTCAGCGAAATATGAGTGTACTCAAAGATCCTATATATGATTTCGAACCAGGCACTGTTATCTATCTTCCTAAAAAAAGCAATCTAGAAAAGTTTTTGGGAGTATAAATGGTAGCAAGATTTATCCCCGACGGAAAAGAGTTATTTTTTAAACCAGACGGCAGCGTAGTCATTCCGGGGTTTACAAACTCTACTATTCCCGTAGGTCTAGCAGAAAATATAACGAATCTAGATCCTACTAGACCATCTAATCCACTGAAAGGCGGATTTTCAACTCAGAAAGAAAAATCAAACACCACAGCTGCATCTGCTAAGAAAAATCTTCCGTCGGTGGTAAAAAACCCTATGGAGATATTTGCTAACTCAAACATGTTGTGGTCTCTCGCTTGCCTAACTCCTGAACAGTTCAATGATCCTAAATTGTATAGAAATACACCCGGAGCATTAAAAAATTTAGTTTTTTCATCTGCAGGAAGATCCGACGGTGATAGAGTAGCAACATTTTTTGGAAGTCCCGAATACTATATCAATAACTTTGTCATGCAAACGGTAATAGGAGCCAACGAAGCCACAGGAAATAGTAATGCTGTAAAATTTAGTTTTGATATTATTGAACCGCACTCAATGGGACTGTTGTTGCAGAGCATGCAAAATGCAGCAGTCAAAGCAGGATATCTCAGTTATCTAGATAATGCACCGTTTGTGTTAAAAATGGAAATTCAGGGATTTGACGAACTTGGTAGAGTTGTATCGAATATTAAACCTAAATTTTTTGTAATGAAATTGTCGTCGACAAAGTTCACAGTAAATGAAGGCGGCAGTGTTTACAAAGTAGAAGCTATACCTTATAACCATCAGGGATTTTCTGATGCCATAAACACTACTTACAGTGACGTTAAAATATCAGCCAGCGGTAAGGGACATGTGTTTGATATTTTATCAGGCGGTCCTAATAGTCTAATGGCCTTTCTCAACAAGAATGAGGAAAAACTTAAAGCCGATGGCGAAATAAAAGAAAAAGACGAGTATGTGATACAGTTTCCTATATTGTCAAGTGACTGGAAAAGTTCAGCAGGTAACCAAGAAGCAATAAAAAAAGCCACAGTAGATCCAGCTGCTGAAATTAAAAAAATTGCTGTACAGGCTTCTGTACCTAAAACTGATCCTCAACTATTAGATCAAAATAGTATAGCATCGGCCAGCTTGGGTTTTGATCAGAATTCAGGAGGTAAACCTTTGTTTAGACGTGCTGGCGATCAGTACGATGAAAAAACAGGTGTGATGATCAGAGACGGTATGACCATTGATCCTAAACTTCGTGCTTTTCAGTTCGGACAGAGTCAATCATTGACCGCAATTATAAATCAGGTTATTCTTAGTTCGGAGTATGCCACAGCTGCTCTAGAACCAGCTAATCTTACTCCACAAGGCTACATCAAATGGTTTAAGTTGGATGTGCAAATTGAGTTATTGAAATTTGATTCTCTGACTGGAGACTATGCTAAGAAAATAACTTATAGAGTAGTGCCCTACTTGGTACACCAGAGTATATTTGCCAATGCAACATCGGCACCAATAGGATATGCTGAACTAATGAAAAGTGTAGTTAAGGAATATCAATACATTTACACAGGTCAGAATGTTGACATTATTGGGTTTAATATTGAAATTAATAATTTATTTTATGCAGGAGCTAATCCTAAGCCAGAGGCAGATGCTGCACAAACCGGTAATCAGAATGCGAAACCTGCAGAGAAATTGCCTTCATCTACTAAAACAGGCAAAGGCCAAGCGGTTGAAGTGCAGTCGGCACAAACAGGTCGAGCTAGACCAAGAAGAGATCCTAGATTACTCAAGGGATACAAAGGCGGTGCTGATGAAAAAACTGTAGAGCAAAATGTTGCTGAAAATTTTCAACAAGCGTTTATCAGTGGCAGTAGTGCAGATATGGTAACTATAAATCTTGAAATCCTTGGCGATCCTTATTGGTTGATAGATTCTGGCATGAGTAATTATTTCACCACAGCAGATTCGCCTACAGCCCAGATAACAGATGACGGCACTATGAATTATGAAAGCGGAAATGTTTATATCTATATTTCTCTGAGAACTCCGGCGGATGTCAATACATTAACTGGCCTTTATGATTTTTCAATTGCAGGTAAGGAAAGTCCGTTCGGCGGTATATATCGTATAGCTAGTTGTGAAAACTCATTCAATGATGGCAATTGGAAACAAAAATTAAAATGTATCAGAATGCCAGGGCCACAGGGACCAGAAGTAAACGAAACTATTACGGGAGACAAGGCATCTGTGGTAGACAAAGCGGATGTACCAGCAACCGAAATCGGTGCCAAAGAACCTCCTAGAACGTCACCTATTGATAACAGCACGACAAACTCTGCTGTCAATACAGGCGCAAATAATAATGGTTCTACAACTGCTAAAACTACCACAACATCTAATCAAACACGACGAGTGGCAGGATTTAGATATTATAGAGATCTAGGACAAAATTAATGGCAGAATTATCAAGACCGTCAGTTGATGATGGAGACAGAAGCGGTGGATTAACCACAGGCATATATGTGGCTAAGGTGATCAGCCACCTTGATCCATCATTCATGGGATCTATAGAAGTTAGTCTTTTAAAAGATCAAGCCAATACTGCAGGTGATGACAGTCAAACTTTTATCGTAAAATATGCCTCGCCATTTTTTGGATATACTCCATTCGAATTCATGGGCAAAAATGACGGTACTAAATCTACCATCGACGGTTTCAACGACACACAAAAATCATACGGCATGTGGTTTGTTCCACCAGACGTTGGCGTCAACGTACTGGTATTATTTGTCAACGGAGATCCAGCAGCTGGCTATTGGTTTGCCTGTGTGCCTGGTGTGAATATAAACCATATGGTGCCTGCTATCGCCGCTAGCACAGTGAACAGTCTAGATGCTGAAGATAAAAAAAGATATGGTAATACTAAACTGCCTTTGCCTGTGGCTGAAGTTAACAAACGTATCAATGGTGAGACACAAGAAATTGATCCAGAAAAATACCCTAGAGTGGTTCACCCCATAGCAGACAGATTTCTTGAACAAGGACTACTCGAAGATGATGTAAGAGGATTTAACACAAGCTCGCCGAGACGTGAAGCTCCTAGTATGGTGTTTGGTATCAGCACTCCTGGCCCTCTTGATCGAAGAGAAAGTGCTAAAAAACAACAGATAGGAAAGTCTGACAGCGTGGCCACTGTGCCTGTGAGTAGACTAGGCGGCACACAGTTAGTCATGGACGACGGCAATGACAGATATCATAGAGAAAAATCTGCTGCAGAAGGTCCGGTAAAATATATCGACCTATTAGATCCTGCTAATCAGAAAAAAGGCAATACCGGAAGTGCTACTATTCCTGCCAGTGAATACTTTAGAGTAAGAACTAGAACTGGCCACCAGATATTGATGCACAATTCAGAAGATTTGATCTATATTGCTAATGCTCGTGGTACTGCATGGATAGAGTTGACCAGCAATGGAAAAATAGATATCTATGCCGAAGACAGCATCAGTATTCATACAGAAAACGATTTAAACGTTCGAGCTGATAGAGACATCAACTTTGAATGTGGTCGCAATATGAATTTCAGAACAGAAACTGGCAAATGGCATGCTGAGATTGCAACAGACATGGAATTTTTAATCAACAATGATTCCAAGCTCACCGTGGGAAATAATCTTGATATCCTAGTCGGGTCTAAAGCAAAAATTTCGGCCAACAACGATCTGGATATTGCCACGGATACTGAACTTAAAATTTCTGCTACAGGCGATCTCAGCGTCGGATCTGGTTCAGAAGTTAAGATTAACGGAACCAAGATTAATCTTAACGGACCCAATAATGCTGAAACTGCGGTGGCGGCGGATTTTGTAAAACCCTACGATCTCAGAGACAATCTAGCTACTAGCACAACTGCAGGCTGGGACAAACGATATCAAGCAGGCATAGTAAAAAGCTTCATGAAACGAATTCCCATGCATGAACCTTGGGCTCTGCATGAACATCGAGCTCCAGACTTACTAACACCAGATAAAACAGATAGGAATACTTAATCATGGCCACAAGACTATACAATCAAAAAACAGCAGCTGAACGGTCTGCTACTGTCACACAGAATCAAGGACAGTTTACCTACAAAGGATTCAGTTCTAAAGAAGCCAACAAGAATTTCAAACTCTATGACATTAATCTTGTCAAGCAGGATTTGATCAATCACTTTTACATTCGCAAAGGTGAAAAGTTAGAAAACCCCGAATTCGGCACAGTAATCTGGGACATGATATTTGAACCATTTACTCCAGATGTCAAAGAAATAATTGCCAAAGATGTAGAAGCTATCATAAACTATGATCCGAGATTCACAGTGACTGAAATTCAAATCGACAGCACGGATCAAGGCATGCGTATCCAAGCAGATTTGGTGTATATTCCGTTCAACATTACAGAACGTATGACCATGAATTTTGACAAGAACAATTCTATAATTAACTAAGCAGTTTATTTTTAAGGGTAAATATTGGTATGACCACAACCAGCAGACAAAACAACCTGATTCTAAATCAAGATTGGACCAGGATTTATCAGACATTCAAAAACGCTGATTTCCGCAGCTACGACTTTGAAAATCTGCGCAGGGTTATCATTACCTATCTACGTGAAAATTATCCAGAAGATTTCAATGATTATATTGAATCCTCAGAATACATGGCCTTGATAGATGCAGTAGCATTTCTAGGTCAGAGCCTAGCGTTTCGTATAGATCTTGCCAGTCGTGAAAATTTTATTGAACTAGCCGAGACCAAAGAAAGTGTACTGCGTATAGCTCGCATGCTTAGTTATAATGCTAAACGTACGGTAGCAGCCAGCGGCCTATTGAAGTTCACAACTATCACCACCACTGATTCTATTATAGACAGTAATGGAAAAAATCTAGCACAACAGTTAATAACCTGGAACGATCCTACCAACACTAACTGGCTAGAACAGTTTTTAACTGTGTTAAATTCTGCTATGGCAGACAACACAGAATTTGGTCGCAGTCAAGGATCTGCTATTATTCAAGGCATTCCTACAGAACAGTATAGATTCCGAACATTCAGTACAGATGTACCTCTGTTTTCATTTACCAAGACAGTAGCCAGCAGAAGCGTGAGTTTTGAAATAGTCAGCACAGCATTTAAAAACAGCGAAAATATCTATGAAGAGCCGCCTGTGCCCGGCAACCAAATGGGATTTGTTTATAGAAACGACGGATCTGGACCAGGCAGTGCTAACACAGGATTCTTTGTGCAGTTCAAACAAGGCACACTAGAACTAGCAGATTTCACTGTGGAAGTTCCTACTACCAATGAAAAAATCGCTGTGGATGCAGGCAATATTAACAATGATGATGTGTGGTTGTTCTCCTTAAACTCTCAAGGCGCACAGCTTGAAGAATGGACCAAAGTATCATCTTTGGTAGGCAACAACATTGCCTACAACAGTGTTACACAAGACATACGCAACATCTATGCTATCAACACCAAAGAAAATGACAACATAGATCTTGTGTTTGCAGACGGAATCTACGGAAATCTGCCTCAAGGGTCTTTCAGAGTATTTTACAGAACCAGCAATGGACTTTCTTACACCATATACCCTAATGAGTTAAGGGGCATTAATATTTCTGTGCTTTATAAAAATAAAAACAATGTCGAGCACACACTAACCATAGGCCTGGCTCTGCAGAGCACTGTGGCTAATTCAGCAGCTTCCGAAGATATAGATAATATTCGTGCTAATGCTCCAGCAGTGTACTATACTCAAAATAGAATGATCACTGCAGAAGACTATAATCTTGCACCATTGCTGGGATCACAAAATATTGTAAAAATTAAAGCAGTGAATAGAACATCCAGTGGCATCAGCAGAAATTTTGATGTTATAGATGCCACAGGAAAATACAGCAGCATCAATGTGTTCGGTAATGACGGATATATCTATAAACAAGAAGACGAATCCGGGCTGTCATTTAAATTTACCAGCAGAATAGATATTATTAATTTTATTAGACGCAGTGTAGAACCAGTATTCACAGATGATGAAGTTTATAATTTTTATTTCACAAAGTTTGATAAAATACTGTTTACAGACATTAACACTGTGTGGCAATCCATAACTACATCTACCAGCACAGGTTATTTTAAAAATGTGGTAGATAATTCTCAGCTCAAAGTTGGTTCATATTCTACCAGCAATTTAAAATATGTGTTATCAAATGCAGCTGTGAAATTTATTCCTCCTGCCGGATACAGATTTAAAAAAGGAAAACTAGTTGTAATAAATGTCAACGATGCTGATCAAACAGAATATATATGGACAAAAATTGTTAAGATCACAGGAGACGGCACTTATGTTAAAGGTCTAGGTCCTATAACACTTGGCGATTTAGTTCCTACAGGAGCCATAGCCCAGCGCATAGTTCCTAGATTTGTCAGCGACCTTCCTAATGCACTAGAAACTGAAATTGTTAATCAGGTGTTTGATAATCAGAATTTTGGACTGAGATATGAAGTCACTGAATCTCAATGGAAACTAATTACAACCAGTAATTTAAATCTAGTTAATGATTTTACTCTAGGCAAAGCCGGAGACACCACCAATACCAATGTAGATAGTTCTTGGATTTTGGCATTTGTTAAACAACCCGACAGTTACATTGTAAGAGTGAGAAAACAGTCGTATATTTTCGGCAGTATCCAGCAGAATAGATTTTATTTTGACAGCAATGAAAAACAGTACAATGATCAAGTAGGCGCTGTGGTCAAAGATCAGGTAACGGTGCTGGGAATCAATTCGTCAAAAGATTTTATTACGCAACTGAAGCAAGATGTGCCGTTTGAAGTTAGTGATACCATAAAATTTGATGACGGCTACGAAAGCACTAATGAGATAAAATTAAGTTTTAGAGATTCAAATGATGACGGAGTCATAGATAATCCAGATTCATTTGAAAATATTGTAGGCCCAGACCAAGATTTGAATTTCTTGTTCTTTCAATCGTCTAATGACAATTACGGAACTAAAATAAAAACTTTGCTGGATAATTCTTCTGATCTGATACTAATAAGACAAAAAGAAGCAGGTATAGACTTCACTGATACGGTGACCTATCCTGATCAACAGTTGATTTATTTCTACGACATAGATGAAAACGTAGTCAAGAGAGTGAATCGCACTACCAACACCTTGGACATAGTTAATGAATATTCGGCAGCAGTTGGTCGAAGAAATTTAAAATTTCAATACATCCATAATGCCAGCGTAGACAGAAGAATAGATCCGTCGACCAGCAATATTATTGACATATATCTATTGATAAGAAGCTATGATGAAAGCTATAGGTTATATCTTGCCGGGGGCACTGATATAGAACCAGTAGCTCCGACCAGCGATTCATTGAGAACCAACTTTGGCACAGCACTGACATCGATAAAAAGCATTAGCGACGATATCATATATCATCCTGTGAAATATAAAGTACTGTTTGGCACCAAAGCTGATGCTAAACTGCAGGCAGTGTTTAAGATTGTAAAAAATCAAAATCGTTCGATCAACGACAACGATCTCAAAGTTAGAGTAATCACTGCTATCAATGACTTCTTTGATATCAATAACTGGGACTTCGGTGATAGATTTTATATGGGAGAATTGACCACATATATATTGAATACTGTGTCTCCGGATCTTGCTAACATTGTGATTGTACCTAAACAGTCTAATCAAGCGTTCGGCAGTCTTTTTGAAATACAAAGTAGATCTGATGAAATACTAATCAGTGCAGCCACAGTGGATGACGTAGAAATCGTTTCCGCTATTACCGCATCCGAGATAGGTGCTAGTACCAATTCTATAGTATCAACAACTTATTAATATGGCCGATAAATTTCCTAATAGTCAACTACCTATACGCAGATCAGTAGAACTGCTACCAATAATTTTTCAAACTCCTGCCAATGATAAATTTTTATCTGCGGTCGTTGATCCGCTAATACAGCCGGGGGTGTTAGATAAAGTTGTGGGTTACATTGGTCGTAGATATGATAAAACCTATAACGGCAAAGATGTATATGTCGACACTGATGCTACTCTGCGCAGTCGTTATCAACTAGAGCCTGGTGTAATATTTAAAAATCACGACAAGATAGAAAATTTCTATGATTATCTTGATGTAAAAAATCAACTGAAATTTTTTGGAAACTCTATAGAAAGAGATGACAAGATAACCAGCCAAACCCACTATACCTGGAATCCTCCCATAGACTGGGACAAGTTTATAAACTATAGAGAATATTATTGGGAGCCGTTGGGTCCACGTAGTATTAATGTCACAGGCCAGAGTGCTGGTATCAACAGTACCTATAAGGTAGTATTGGGTACAACTAAAAATTCATTTGTGTTCACTCCAGATGCGTATACTAATAATCCTACTTTGACTCTATATCGAGGCCAGACTTACAAATTTAGAGTGAATACACCTGGTGAAGGGTTTTCTATACGTACTAATTTTGACACAGGATCCCTGTTATTTCAGCCCAGCAGAAGTTATGCACAGAACAGTCTTGTGGTATACGATTCAAAATTATGGAGAGCTGTTCGAGATGTTACCAGCCTCGATACTAGTTCAATCACATTAGACAGCGAAGATTGGCAATATATAGAACCGGCTGCTGAAGGTTCTGCATTAGATTATAACAAAGGAATCGTGAACAATGGTATCGAAAATGGTATCCTGACCTTTGTGGTGCCTTATGATGCTCCAGATACACTGTATTACCAAAGCAAGGTAACTCCGGATGCATTTGGTAGATTCATTATTGCAGACATTGAAGAAAATACTTTTATTAATGTTGATATAGAAATCATCGGTAAAACTACTTATAACAGTGGTAACGGCATTGAATTCAGCAACGGCATGATTGTAGAATTCTCAGGAAATGTAACACCGGCCAAATATGCCAAAGACACATGGTTGGTAGAAGGAGTTGGTACAGCTATAACTCTAACTAGGTTCGGTGATCTAGTGGTGCCTATTCTTAGCGCAGATGTGCCTGAAGTATTGTTTGATAACGAAGGATTTGATACACAACCTTTTGATGATGCAACAGAATATGCTGCGTTTAAAGATTATATAACTATAGCCAGAGACAGTGCAGATAATAATCCCTGGAGTAGATACAATCGTTGGTTCCACAGAACTGTGTTAGAAAAAGCCTACAGACTACGAGGCCAAGATTTTCCAGCGAACGAAACAGCCAGAGCCAAGCGTCCTATTATCGAATTTAAAGCTGGCCTGCAATTATACAATCACGGATCAATAGCCAAGCAGACTGTTGATTACATTGATACATCAACCACTGATGTGTTTTCAACTATCGAAGGTTCTAGAGGCTATAACATTGACGGAGAATTTTTATTTGAGGGTGCAAGAATTCTAGTAGTTGCTGACAACGATAAATTAGCCAATAATAAAATTTATACAGTTGAATTTATCACTCACAATAATAGTGAACAGATACATCTTAGAGACAGTGAAGATTCAGAATCAATACTTGGACAATGTGTGACTGTGAGACGAGGTACGATAAACAAAGGTCAAATGTTTCATTACACAGGCACAGATTGGGTCTCTAGCCAGCCTAAAACAGCTGTAAATCAAGCACCGCTATTTGATGTATATGATGCTGATGAAATCAGTTTCGGAAATTCTGAGACCTATGCAGATACAGAGTTTCGTGGTTCAAAAATATTCAGTTATAAACCAGGCAATGGTAGAATAGACAAAGAACTGGGGTTCCAACTAAGTTATCTCAATATAGACAACATAGGTGACATAGAATTTAATTGGAACTGGGATACAGAAGCGTTTCGGTATAATATCGATAACAAGCCAACAAATAAAAAAATATCCACAGGGTTTTATAAACTAGGTGCTGCTGGATATGCCAACGGATGGGAAAAACTCAACACCAAATATGTGCAACCTATCATAGATAATTTAGTTCTAGTGAGAGCCACAGATACATTAACTTTTAACACAGTGCAGTGGGAAAGTTTAATTTCTGAGCCAGAAATAAATTTTTATGTCAATGGTATAAAATATCTCGGTACTTGGACTAGAAAATTAGGTACATTTGTGTTTGGTCAACAATTTGTTGAAAACGATGTTATTGTGATAAAAATTATTACAGATTTAGAACCAGACCAAGGTTATTATGAAATGCCTGTGGGACTAGAAAAAAATCCCTTTAACACACCTATTGAATCATTTACTCTAGGACAAGCGGTTGATCATATAGCCAGCGCCGTGGAATGGAATGACGAATTTACAGGAAAATTACCCGGAGTCAGTAATCTAAGAGATATTGAAAATTACAGACTGTCAGCCAAGAGATTTTTGAAACACAGTGGTATTACGCCGTTGGCGATAACAACACTCTGTGACAAAACTCATAATATAATCAAAGCGATTCAATACGCTAAAAAAGAGTACACTGATTTTAAAAATAATTTCTTACAGAGAGCCACAGAGATTGATTATAATAACAACGTGGTTGATTTTGTTGACGATATAATAAACAGTCTTACTGCTGTGAAGACAGCACAAAATGCTTTTGCTGACTCAGACATGATAGGAGTAGGAGCCTATACCGCATTGCAGGTTGTGGTAGAAGATACCGGAATCACTACATTTTCTTTATCAGAAAAATTCGATCTCAATACACCCAGCAGCCGAGCTGTGTATGTGTATAAGAACGGAACGCAGTTATTAAATGGTATTGACTATGAGTTTAGCTCTACATTTAGTTTTGTCAGATTATTAATTACACTGCAATTGGGTGACACGATTGAGATTCGAGAATATCTCAGCACTTCTACTAACCATATTCCGCCTACACCTACATCTATGGGGTTGTATAAGAAATATACCCCAGCTAAATTTCTCGACGACACATACCAAGAGCCACGATATGTTATACAAGGCCACGATGGTAGTATTACCTCGGCTTATAATGATTTTAGAGATGACCTATTACTTGAACTTGAGTTTAGGATTTACAATAATATCAAGGAGGAATATGACCCAGCGATTTTTGACATAGACCAGATATTATCGGGATATTATGGCATAGGCGAATATTCTAAATCTCAGCTAGACAGCATAGTGGTGCAAGATTTTCTTAAATGGATTCAAAACACCAATATTAATTATACCTTGAATGAATATTTTGACAGTGAAAATTCATTCACCTATACCTACAGTAACATGACCGATCCTACCAAGACCAAGAATATTCCCGGCTGGTGGAGAGGGGTATACCAACATTTTTATGATACAGATCGACCACATAGATGTCCTTGGGAAATGTTGGGATTCAGCCAACGACCTGATTGGTGGCAAGAAGAATACGGTGCTGCTCCCTATACCAGCAATAACCTAGTTCTTTGGGAAGATCTCGAAAATGGTATTATTCGCCAGGGATCTCGAGCAGGTAGACATGACAGATATAAACGTCCAGGCCTATCCACACATATTCCCGTCGATGGAGACGGAAAACTACTGAGTCCCTTGGATTCTAATCTAGCACAGAATTTTTCATTGATTAATAATCGTGGACCATTTGTATTAGGAGATGTGAGTCCGGTAGAATACGCATGGAGATCTAGTTCAGAATGGCCCTATGCTGTAATCACTGCCATGTGCTTGATGAAACCATTCGAGTATATTCCTGATAATTTTGATAGATCAAGAATTACAAAAAACAAATTAGATCAATATGTAAATTCCGCCACAGGTCTTTTTGTAACAATTTCTGATATTGCTCCTCATGTCGCAGATTCCACAGCCGTGGGATTAGTGAAATACTTGATCAGCTACACAAAATCTCAAGGACTAGATAAAGACAGTTTACAAACTAAAATAGAAAAATTAGATGTAGCTCTTAGTTTTAGAATGAGTGGATTTGTAGATCAACAACAACAGAAATTTCTATTAGATTCTAAAAATCCCTCGGCTACTACTTCAAGTATATTTGTGCCTGCAGAAAACTATGATATTATATTCAATGTCAGCAGTCCTGTGACCACAGTGGCATATAGTGGAGTAAGATTAGAAAAAACTTCCGGCGGGTGGATAGTTGCGGGCTACGATGATATCCATCCCTACTTCAATTATCACCAGGCTCAGGCCAGCAGTAAAGATCCAATAATCTCTGTAGGCGGAGTTAGCGAAGCATTCACAGATTGGATAGAAGATAAAAATTACAACAACGGTACTTTAGTTCGATATCAAAGTAATTTTTATCGTGCGTTAAAAACCCATCGTAGCAGCGGAGATTTTGATCGTAGCCAATGGCAGAAACTCAGCGATATTCCTAAGATAGGTGCTATCGAAGCACAGCGTAGACGGGTATTTAACACCATCTCTGTGAGACAGATCAGCTATGGCACATTGCTGACCAGCATACAAGAAGTAGTAGATCTCTTACTAGGATATGAAAGCTATCTGAAAACTCAGGGAATTATATTTGATAATTATGATCCTCAAAATGCTACTAGCCAAGATTGGCTCAGTGCTGCCAAAGAATTTATGTTCTGGACCAAACACAATTGGGAATCCGGAGCCATTATTGCTCTAAGCCCCTCTGCACAAAAATTAGAGATTTCGATTCCTGTGGGCACTCCTGATAATCTACTAGATGGGTTCTATGATTATCAAATTCTCAAAGGAGATGGAACAGCACTGGCTCCACGATTTATAAATGTTAATAGAAGTTTTCAAAATCTAACTATAGAAACTACCAATACTACTGATGGAATCTACTATGCTAGATTACACTATGTGATCAAAGAGCATGTCACTGTGTTTGATGATCGCACGGTATTCAACGACATCATCTACGACAAGTCTACTGGATATCGACAAGGTCGTATTAAAATGCAGGCCTTCCGTACAGTGGATTGGGACGGTGACTACACCAGTCCCGGATTTGTATTTGATAATGTTGATATACAGACATGGCAGCCTTTCAAGGATTACAAACTAGGAGACATTGTATCCTATAAATCTTATAATTGGACTAGCCTTGTAAATCAACTAGGCACAGAAACATTTAATGATGCTAACTGGTCGAAACTAGATTCAAAACCAGTTAAACAGTTAGTGTCAAATTTTGATTATAAGATTAAACAGTTCAGCGATTATTTTGAAACTTCTTCACAGGGACTAGATCAAAGTCAACGAGATCTAGCCAGACATGTGATAGGATATCAACAACGAGATTATCTGCAAAATCTTGCAGAAGATTCTGTGAGTCAATATCAGTTGTATCAGGGATTTATCAGAGAAAAAGGCACCGCGAACAGCGTGACTAAAATTTTCAATAAGCTCAGTAGATCAGGATCCGATAGTGTGGTACTCAATGAGGAGTGGGCCTTTAGGTTGGGTCAGGTCGGAGGTGTTGATCAATTTTCAGAAACTGAAATACAACTAGAAAAGAATAGATTCAAGTTGAATCCTCAGCTGCATTTAGTTACCAGCAGCGAAACTCCTAACGCCTTAGATCAATATTATAGACTTACAGCCAACGATTTTACAATTGCTTCAATTCCGTATACTGTAGATATTTTGCCTACCACTCTAGACCTAGAACCTGAATTCACTGCTGGTTATGTTAGTTCGGGGCAATACCAACATGTGATAGCTAGATTAGATCAATTGACTACGTTGGACATAACCACAGTTAACGAAAACGATCACATCTGGGTAACATTTTATCAAGACTCGTGGCAAGTTTTAAGAGTAAATGAATCTCCGCTGTTGTATGTCACTGACGCAGTGCGTGTAGATGATACCACAGTTACACTAACATTGAACAGACCACATTCGGTTATAGTTGATGATTATGTTGGGTTCCGTGAAATAGTCAATCTCAGCGGATTCTTTAAAGTTATCGCAGTAACCAACACCACTATAACAGTTGAGGTCAGTGCAGACATCAACGATCCTGAATTAGATTCTAGCACCACTGTTAATATACAATTGTTAACCACAGCAAGATTCGCAGAGTATGCAGCTGTTGATCAACATCCGGCCGCACTGTTAAAAAATAACTCAACAGTATTTGTAGATAATAACGGTGATGATCAGTGGGAAGTTGTTCAGAAAAATAAATTATATACAGCAAAAACCATAGCAGATTTTGGTACTTCGACACCGTTGCTTGCAGGATCTAAAGTTGTTTATGATAACATCAACAAACATGTGATCAGCAGCATACCAGGTTCGGGATTTGTAAATGTCTATGTAGAAACAGATACAGGGCTTTCATTAAAACAGATCATAGCACCTCCTATCGGATTCTTCGATATAGCTGTGGGCTCGTTTGGCGAAAAAATGGCAGTGAGTCCAGACGGAAAATATCTGGTTATTGGAGCTCCCACAGCCAGTGGTGTGATCAATCGATACATGGGCGACTGGCAGACCGAAGTGGCTTATGAACAAGATGACATTGTGCTTTATGGCGGCAGACTGTATAGAGCACTAAACGCCAATGGAAACTTTGTAGGTCTAGGTGATGGCAGCACCCAGATAGCCATAAATTCTGATGATTGGGTTCCACACACCACAGTTGTTCCTGCTGAAACATCAGCACGTAATACAGGATATTATCAACAAGGCATGGTTGCTGTGTACGAATTTGTCAGCGGAAGATATATCAATACCACAGCATTTGTAAGCCCTCGGCCTACGGATAACGAAAAATTTGGATCAGAAATTACCATTGGTGTGAACGGAAATGAATATTATCTAGCAGTATCTGCTATAGGTTCTTATAATAACACAGGTCGAGTGTATCTTATCAAGTACACCGGAACTGAATGGACACATATGGAAAACCCCTTGTACAAGGGCATCTATAATCTCCTTGATTCGTACAAGCAAGGTGAAATAGTATGGCAAGCATCTCAAGATCCTATTGGTGAACAGGTTCGTGGTAATCTATGGCAGAGTCTAGACGGGTCAACATCAGATGGTAGCACACTTACACTAGATTCACAGAACTGGTTAAAAGTCAGTGACATTTCCACACACTGTTCTTTGCCCACAAATATTTCTGTTGAAGATGATGGCTCTACTCTAGAGTTCACCACCACTGGGCTGTTAACAGATACGCAAAAAGCAGAACTGGTCAAGCAGGGAGATCAATTTGGCTTCTCCATGACTATGAGTAAAGATGGTAGCATTTTAGTCATAGGCGCACCTAACAGCGATGGAGCTTACTTTGCAAATTATAGAGGACTATGGCGAGCTGATGTAGAATACGTCGAAGGTGAAACAGTTAGACATCGCGGCTCACCAAGTGAGGCATACCAGTATTACCAATTAGGTGATGTAGGCCTAGGTCCAGATAGCACGTATCGTAGTTATAATGAAGACCCGTCCGGTAGCTCAAGTTGGCAACAGGTAGGGGACAGCACTTCAACCCCCAGCGGTAAGGTGTTTGTTTATAAGAAAACCTCGTATGATTCTTACGAACTAACTCAGATGATAAATGCAGGATCGTTGTCGTCATTTACTGATATAGATTCCGGATTAGTTATCAGCACAGGTGACCAATTTGGTTTCAGCATGGATATGGATGCCAACGGCACAACGTTAGCCGTTGCCTGTCCTAGAGCAGATGTGAACTATCAAGATCAAGGTGCGGTATATGTTTTAGAATTAGATCAACCAGCTACTGAATTCCGTGTCAAACAGCGTTTGCAGAGTTATGAAATCTACACCAATGAATATTTTGGTTTTGCTGTATCAGTGAGCCCAGACAGTGCAAAAATAGCTGTAGGCGCTAGAAACACAAAAACTCCATATCCTATAAACTTTGATCTGTTAGAAGGCACCACATTTGATAACAGCAGAACAAGATTCTATGTAGAACAAGGATTTACTGGTGGAGTTTATGTATTCGATAAAAAAGATCAGATATTCTTCCTCACAGAAAAATTAGACAGTGATCTGCAAGCAGACGAATCATTTGGTCACAGCATAGACTGTATCGGCACAAAACTATTAGTGGGATCTCCTTACTATAAAAATACAGTTACTAATACCTATCAAGGTATAGTACGTCTATTCACAGCAAACACCACAGACGCAAGCTGGACCACATTAACTAATCAGCAGCCATTGATTGATCTGAGAAAGATCAAAAAAATTGAACTCTATGATAATGTCAAAAATGTAAAAATACAAGACGTAGATTATATTGATGCTGCGAGAGGAAAAGTACTAAACATAGCTGAACAAGAAATAAAATATAAAACTCCTTATGATCCTGCAGTTTACTCCGTAGGCACAACAGCAGTGGTAGTGGATCCTACCATTAATTGGCTGGAGAAAAATGTAGGAAAATTATGGTGGAATACAGGTACAGCCAAATTTCAATATGCAGAACAGAAAGATTCTGCATATAGAATAGGAAACTGGAATCAACTGGTTCAAGGCGCCAGCATCGATGTCTATGAGTGGATAGAAACTGTGCTGTTGCCTAGCGAATGGGCAGCTCTAGCAGATACCAATGAAGGGTTAACTCAAGGTATCAGTGGTCAGCCGTTGTATCCCAACGATGATGTGTATAGTGTGAAATTTTTCTTTAGTGCTACTACTGGACAAGTTTCAGAAACACGATATTATTACTGGGTTCGAAGCAAGGCTGTGACACCGTCTAATATGCCAGATCGCACAAGATCAGCAGCAGAAGTAGCTGATTTGATTACGAATCCCACCGGAACCGGTATTGCATTTATGGCATTTTTACAATCAGACAAATTCTTAAGTTATAATTTTAAATCGGTTATACAGTCTGATACTGCTTTGATAAATCTACAAATTAGAAAAAATTTAGAATCTCAGATTCCTGTACACAACGAATATCAATTGCTTACAGAAGGTGTAGCTGATAGTTTGCCTTCTGCTAAATTAGAAAACAAATGGCTTGACAGTCTTGTGGGTTCAGACATCGCTGGTAATAGGATTCCGGATATATTTTTGCCAGCTAAACTAAAATACGGAATCGCATATAGACCTCGACAATCTATGTTTGTTGATAGAATTCTAGCACTTAAGATTGTTATAGAATATATCAATAATATTTTACAAAAAGAAACATTTGCAGAAACCATAGATTTTACCAATCTTAACAGCGTAGACATTGTTCCTAGTTCTGCCTTAAATCTCTACGATGTGGCAGTAGACACTGAAATTGATCTGCAGACAGTAGGAACAATTAATACTAAACGTGCGATATTACAAGGCAATCTCATAAATGGTGAATTAGACACCATAGATATTGTAGATCCGGGATATGGTTACAAACCTAAAGAATTATTTGATCAAGAGCAAAGTGGAATTTATATTGGTCCTCCGATTACTATATCTGGCGACGGAATCAATGCCACCGCAGTGTGCCACATAGATGGTCAGGGTAGAATAATAGCTGTGATAGTAACTAATCGTGGTAAAAAATATAGTACTATCAGCGTTCAAGTTAGATATTTTTCTGTGTTAGTAAACAACGATGCTACTTTAAATAATTTCTGGAGCATATATTCCTGGGACGATTCACGTAAAGTATATTTCCGCAGTCAATCACAGTCGTTTGACACCACCAAGTATTGGAGTAAAGTAGATTGGACACGTCCAGGCTACGACTCTAACGTTCGAATAATTAAAGAATTTAATAATATTTACGATGTAGTGGATGGTCAAGTTGATGTCGGCGATGTTATACGGGTCAAAGAATACGCTGCTGGCGGTTGGGCAGTGTTTGAAAAACTCTCAGATATCGGCGAATCATTTTTAGATAGATATATATTGATCGGAAGACAGAACGGAACTATACAATTAAGTTCGTCATCATACGATACTGGTACACTTGGAGTAGGATTTGATAACACCCAGGCCTTTGACACTACCACATATGACATTGAAAATTCTCGAGAACTGAGAAATATTTTTGCAGCAATTAAACAAAATATATTCATAGGTGACTATGCTGTGGAATGGAATAAATTATTCTTTGCATCAGTACGACATGTACTCAGCGAACAGCAGTATGTAGATTGGGTATTTAAAACTAGTTTTCTAAATGCCACTCATAACATTGGACCATTAGCAAGCCCACCAAATTACAAAAACGATAATTTATCAAGCTATCAAGATTATATTAACGAAGTCAAGCCATTTAGAACCACAGTACGAGAGTATATCAGTCGATATGACCAACCCGAATCATACTCTTCAGCAGTGGCTGATTTTGATTTGCCACCAGCATATTCGATCTTTGATGGCCGTGCAAATCCTGTTACTACATCTTCTGCAGAAATATCTCAATATCCGTGGAAATGGTGGGCAGATAATAATGCATATGCTGTGACTTCAATAGAAGTATATCAACCGGGTACGGGCTATACCACTCCTCCTAAGGTATTAATTACAGGCAACGGAACCGGAGCCACAGCCAAGGCATATATTTCTAATGGTAAAGTTTCGAGTATACAGGTACTAACTCAAGGATCGGGATACACCTCAGCTCCTGCAGTGACATTGGTAGGTGGAAATCCTTCGACTTCTGCTCAATCTAAGGCTGTGGCTATAATAGGAAATCCTCAAGTTCGAACATTTGATGTATCGGTAAAATTTGATAGAATTTCTACCAGCGGTATTTACAATACGTTTTCACAGACGCAGACATTTATTGCTACTGGAAACAGTGCTGTGTTCTTGTTGAATTACGCACCGACTAATGACAAAAGTAAAATCAAAATAACTCGAAAATCAGCAGCGACTAAAAAAACACAGGTAGTGTTAGCCAGTGAATACGTGATAAATCTATATTACCAAGCCAATGGTAGTTATTCTTTACTACGAGGAAAATTGGTGTTTAATGTTGCTCCACCCAAGGATGATGAAATCAGTGTGATCTATGACAAAAATATCCTGTTATTGGATGCAGTGAATAGAATTAATCGATCATATACTCCTAGTGAAGGTATGATAGGCAAAGAACTTAATCAACTAATGACTGGTATTGATTTTGGTGGAGTCAAGATACAAGGCACCACCTTTGATGTAACTGGAGGTTGGGATGCACTACCTTGGTTCACAGACAATTGGGATTCGGTAGAAACCAGCTCAGATTATTATCATATCTGTGATGGCAGCACAGGAACAATTACATTACCATATGTTCCAACATTGGGTCAAAAAATTAACATTTATATCAAACGCAAAGATACCAGTATTACTGTGCGTGTTGACGATGAGAATTATTCTTCTGCACAAGATTCCAGTACAGGAATAAATCCAACAGCAGAAATGCCAACATTTATCGGAGACGGAGTAAATGCAATTGTAGAGATAGGACCATACCTAAATACCATAGACGGTGATATATTGATTTTCCGTCCTATAGAAAGCGACGGATCCGTAACCATAACGGATAATAATATTTTAGATACTAATCTAAGTGGAGGCTCGCTGTCATCGATCAGCGGTGCCTACATCACAGCCACAGGCACTACCTCAGAAGAAATATCAATCGTAGGTGGTAAATTTATAGATCCTACCATGGTGGCAGCACCTGAAGAAAATGTTCCAGGCCAAGTCATCGAAAGTATTTCAATCAAAGTATACAACAATACAGTATCTGGAGCAGCACCATTACAATCTAATGTAATAATTTCCAACGGAATTGACAAACAATTTCCTATAGGTCAACCAGTGTTAGAAAATCAGTCAGTGTTTGTGTATGTAGATAACACACCGAGAATCTTAGACACAGATTATACCATCGACTCTCAAACTAACACTGTGAATTTTGTTGCAGCACCAATGGTTGATAAACTAATAGAAATACTCAGTATAGGAATCGGCGGCCTTGGTATCTTAGATTATCAAAGCTATATTGCAGATGGAGCCACCGGATTATTTTTAACTAATGCCAATTACGATAGTACCAGTAATGTGTTTGTCAGTGTCAACGGTAGTCAAGTTGATGTTGAATTCCGTAACAGCACAGATGTAATTGATGCAGTGGGAAAAACTTTAGTAGAGTTTGGAACCATCCCACAGGTAGGCGATATAGTTAAGATTGTATGTTTAGAATCAGCAGCCGACGTTGACAGTTCGGGCATTGCCTTAATACAGGTCAATACACAAACTTTTTATTATGAAGGCAGCACAAGGAATTTTGACCTTGATGGTTTCAGTGAACTAACTCGCGGAGCAGCGATTGGCTCTGTATTAGTGGAAGCTAATGGTCAATTATTAAAAGGGCCTGACACTGAATACGCTGTCTATGACGGCACTAATAATGTATTTGCTCTAGGCATAGATCCGATCGAACCCGGCGGTAGCATATTACCAGCGAATCTCTTAGTTCTAATAAATGATCAACCGGCAACATTTATTGTAGATTATACATTAGATGGACCTGCCAAAGTGCTAACTATCGCTCCAGGAAAATTATCAATTGGCGATAATATCAAAATTCAAAATAATCTCAGAGCAGAATATACTGTACAAGGCAATAACATTATTATCGATTCTGGATTTGATTTTGGATTCCCGGGTGATTCTACTATTTCTGATTCAACCTATCCAGCAGTCAACGTCACTTGGTTTGGAGAATATCCTACGTTAGATATTATTCAAGATGAAAGCACCGGAGGCAAAGTGCAGTATCAATTGTCTAGACCGCCAATTTCTCTAAGTTATGTTTGGGTCTATAAGAATGGTATTCGTTTGAGACAAGACAAAGATTACTATGTAAGTTTGCCTAGGGCAGTGGTTTATCTCACTGTTGACACCGAGCTCACCGACAACATAAAAATTGTAAATTTCAGTAATAGTATATTCAAATTACCGTCAGCCTATGAAATACACAAAGACATGTTGAATGTTTATCACTACAACAGATTTTCAAAAGCTGAATGCAAGTTAGCTAGAGCATTGAATTACTATGACACCAGCATAGAAGTTAATGATGCTACAGAATTGACCCAACCCGTGACCAACAGAAACTTACCGGGTATTGTGTTTATTAATGGAGAACGTATCGAATATATGGCAAAGTCTGGAAACATTCTAAGTCAATTGCGCAGAGGCGCACAAGGAACATCTATTGCAGATACATATGCTCAAGGTACATCGGTGGTTGATGTAGGATACAGTGAAGTGATACCCTATAACGAAGTTCAGCAAAGAACTGATTTTACCAGCGATGGCAGTACATTGTTAATTGGACCTTTAGATTTTACTCCTTTAAAAGGAACAAGAAGCGGCACTTGGTACAGAGATACTATTCCAGAGGCCTATGGCCCTTGCGATGAAATAGAAGTATTTGCAGCTGGCCGCAGATTGAAAAAAGATCCACAGTCTGTTTATGTAGAAGCCAATGGTGCCGCGAGTCCTGCAGCAGATATTACTCAAGAAGCGGATTTCAGTGTAGACGGTGCAACTGCGCAAATACGACTTACCGCAGCCCTGCCAGCAGGTACTCGGGTTACGGTATTAAGGAGACAAGGAAGAACTTGGTATAATAGAGGCACAACCACAGCTGCAGACGGCGCCAGTTTGATAGACGCTGACACAGCCATAGCTAGATTCATTGTGGCAAAGACCACTTCTATACCTGAATAAATACATGATGGAACAAAAAGAGATCAAAAATGCCAAATAACCAAGATCAGCAAGCAAATACTCCCCAATCTCGCCCCAACGAAACAGGCGGATTTCATTTTGAGGGACATATAAAAATTCATGATCCCGAAACCAAAGAAGTTTTTGTGGACAAGCGTAATGCCATCCACTATGAAAATATGAGTGTGGCCATGGTTAATAGTCTAAGTAATCAAGGATATGGAACAGTGTATCAAATGATTTTTGGCACAGGCGGAACCACAGTAGATCCCACAGGACTTATCACTTATCTCACACCCAACACAGTTGGGGTAAATTCCAGTTTATATAATCAGACATATCAAAAAGTAGTGGATCAAAATGCCATTGAAAATCAAGATCCTGTTAGAAACAAAATGGAGATTCGGCATATCAGTGGTGCCACCTACAGCGATATTCTGATCAGTTGTTTGTTAGATTACGGTGAACCCATGGATCAAGAAGCTTTTGATAACAGTGTGGATATGAATGGTGAATTTGTGTTTGACGAATTGGGATTGAAAAGCCTTGGGCCAGACACAACTGATGGGAAGTTATTGACGCATGTTATATTTCATCCAGTACAGAAAAGTTTAAACAGATTACTGCAAATCGACTACACCATCCGTGTGCAGAGTTTAACAGGATTTGCTGAGGTCTAATCATGCCATATATAGTCAATTTCACAGATAAAGAAAACAAAAGCCCAATTACAGTATTTGACAATACTTCTAGCACAGACACCAGTCTTAAATTTCCTGGTAGAAATGTCACTGGTTACGGACAGATCATAGCAGAAAACTTTTTAGGGCTGCTAGAAAATTTTGCATCTACCACACAACCTGTAAATCCCATAGAAGGTCAGTTATGGTATGACAGCACCAGCGGACAACAGACTCTAAAAATCTGGGACAATACAGCATGGAAAGCAGCATCGGGAATACAAAAAGGTGTTAGTGCTCCGGCGGTCGAAGACAGTAAAGTTGGTGAATTATGGGTAGACACTACTAATCAACAATTGCGTATTTTTACAGGCACACGATGGATTTTAGTTGGACCGGTCGAAAGCTCGGTGGGCGGTCTTAGATATGGCCCAGTCATAGAAAAAATATCTGATTCTGATAACGTAGATAGATTCATACTAGTGTTTTATATTGCTGATATTCCTGTGATTGTTTTTAGCAAAGATAGTTTTACTCCTAAGACCATTATCACTGGATTTAACACTATTAGATCAGGAATAAACATCAGTGCTCCTGCTACCTCTAGTGAAATTGCTAATTTTGTAGGAGGATTTTTACCTATACTTAATGGTACAGCTAAGAATGCTCAAGCATTATCAGTTGGCGGAGTAGAAGTGGCTGCAGGAAATTTTCTTAGAAAGGACACTGTTAATACCACTGATTATGAAATAAAAATAAAAAATAATAATGGTATTTCTATTGGTGTTGACGAAACATTTAGATTAACGTCGACAGAATCATCAAACAGTATATATAATTCTGCAGCAGGAAGTTCGATCGATTTGCAGACCAACAGAAACGGAATTCCTGCAACGATACTTCGAGTGATTGATAATAGAATAGGAATCAATCAAGAAAATCCTTTAGAAGCTCTAGATATTATTGGTAATTTTAAAACCACGGGCACCATAGTTTCCACAAATATCACAGCCAGCACCAATTTAAATAATGGTAGTATACAAACCCTCGGCGGCGCAGCTATTACTAAAAATTTAATTGTAGGAGACGGTATAGATGTAACCGGAATCTTACAGACCAATAACATACAACCAAAACTTACTAATACCTATGATTTAGGAACTGCCTTAAAAAGATTTAATAATATACGTGCTAAAACACTTATAGCAGATACTATACAAGGTGTTTTAGAAGGTAACATCAGTGGTAATGCTAACACTGCTACTTCTCTTAGTACAGTAACTAGTTTTCAACTAGCCGGCGATGTGATATCCCCGGCTGTGCCTTTTGACGGACAGGTGGGTAGTGCAACTAAAATTTTTAATGCAACGCTGACTGCTAACATAATTGCAGGTAAGAGTGAACCAAGTCCTAACCGAGGTAAAAAAGGAGATTTTGTATTAACATATAGACCCAGTGAAAGTACTTTGGCCAGTTCGGGATTATTGAAACAGACTAGAGAAGTGTTCATGGGAGATTTAGCTGTGCCAATCGGCGCCATATTACCCTATGCTGGAGCAACACCCCCAGACGGTTATTTATTGTGCGATGGGTCGGAAGTAGAACGATCAAAATTTTCAGATCTATTTGATATCGTTGGAGTTACCTTTAACGGAGCTGCTCCGTTGCTAGGTGTTGGAACTTTTAGATTACCCGATCTTAGAGGTAGATTTGCTCTAGGTAAAGATAACATGGACAACGCAGGAACAGTTCCTACGTCATTGGGTCCTTATGTAGATGCAGGCGGCGGCACAGTAGGTCGTGTACCAGACGTGCAGGCCACAATACTTGGTGGATCGGCCGGTCTTAGTTCAGTGGCATTGACATTGGCAAATCTACCAGAACACAGCCATTCTTTATCAACAGCCACGCAGGATTATTCTGCCGTGGCAGTAACAACTACCCTAGATCCTTTAGCCACATCCGGACTAGGACCTACAGCGCCTGGTCAAGCGCAGTATCTCAAGGACAGCGGCAATGTTAAAAAACCATCAGGTGTTACTCTTGGCACAGCAGTGGGGTTAATGAATCCCTTTTTAGCATTGAACTATATAATCAGATCCGGACCAGCGGCATTCTAACAGGTAAAATAATATGGCATATCAGATTAATAAAACAGACGGAACCATAGTAGCTACTGTTGCGGATGGTCAAATTGATGATCGATCAACAGACATTACCCTAATTGGAAAAAACTACAGTGGGTTTGGTGAAATATTCAATGAAAACTTAATTAAAATTTTAGAAAATTTTGCAGACTCTAATCAACCAACACACCCAATTAAAGGACAGATATGGTTCGACTCCAGCGAATCAAAATTGAAAGTATACAACGGTGTTAGTTTTGTTCCAGTTAGTTCTGCAACCATATCTAGTACACAACCTTCCACGTTAGCCATTGGTGATCTTTGGTATGACGATGTGGGAGAACAATTATTTTTCTTTGATGGCACTTCAGCAATATTACTAGCACCTGCTTACAGCAGCTCTCAGAGTCTAAGCGGACTTAGAGTAGATACTATATTAGATACTCTTAATCAAACCAGAGTTATTACCAGCTTATATAACAATGGCATATTATTAGGTATATTTGCTAAAGATAGTTTTACACCGAAGATAGCTATTATTGGTTATACAGGAAGCATCCAGCCTGGATTTAATGCAGGAACATTGGCCAATTTTAAAATACGTGCTACCTGTATCAACAGTGATAGTCTCGGCGGAGCCCCTGCTACTACATATGTTCGTACTGACACCCCTAATGCTATCAACGGACAATTGCAAATTACCATCGACGACGGAATTATAATTGGATCAGCAGGTCAGGGCCTTCTGTTTGTTAACAACGGAGATTTATTTTTAGCAAATTCCTCAACTAACAAAAATATCACATTGAGTGTTAACAGATTAGACACACAAGAAAATGCAGTGGTAGTAAACGCCAGTGCTCGGACCATTGGATTATATCCAACGATAGCTGCCAGTACAGTGAATTTGGGAGGTGATTTGGTAGTTGGTGGAAATCTCACAGTCGAAGGAACTACCACCACCCTTAATACTTCTATTTTTACAGTTGAAGATAAAAATATTATCATCGCCAACGTATCAGCTCCTACAAACGGCACAGCTGATGGAGCAGGAATTACGATCAAAGGCACCACTGATAAAACCATAGCCTATAGTAACAGCAGTAATTGGTTAGATATATCAGAAACACTGAATCTAGCTTCTGGCAAAGCTCTGTACATAGGCGGCACAAAAGTTATTGATGGAAACAGTCTAGGTTCAGCCATTACCAGTATTCCTGGAGTCAGCTCGTTTGGTACACAAAACGTAGTAAACGTTGGTCCAGGTGCACCAGCTGTTACACGTATGAGATTACAAAATAACAGAATTTCTACAGTATCATCTAACTTCGATGTTGAAATAGAACCAGATGGTACAGGTAACGTAGCATTGATAGGATCCCCGAGAATCACGGGCATGGCCGATCCTACGTCTGCTCAAGATGCTGCAACTAAAGAATATACAGATAACAGAATCGAATCAAGACCTTTGATTTTTAGTATTGATATATCTGATGGAAAATCAAACACTTATATAATTGCAAATATTTTAAATAATCTTGCTCCTGTGAGCGAGTATCGTGCAGGAACATACGCAAGAATACTATGCAGTTTGATTAATAACAACGCACAGTCTTTGGATATAAATGCGCTGCCTCCAGCACTATCGACTGCATCGTTCTTAACTAATCTAAGCGGCAGTACTAGTCTTGCTATTACAAACATAAGTTTTCCAACCGCTACTATCTCAGCGGCCAGTGTGTCAGTAACAAGAATTATCAAATTATTTCAAATAGTAGGGAGTGTATGGACCTGGCAATCAGATACAGTACTTCCACCATAATGAATCAGGAGCGGCATAAATGGCCTATGTAATTAACAAGTTCAGCGGACAGCAATTAGTGGTACTTGATGATGGTACCCTAGATACCACCACCAGTCTAGGTTTGGTAGGTAGAAATTATGTAGGCTATGGTGAAACACAAAATGAAAATTTTGTTTTTCTATTAGAAAATTTTGCCAACACAGCTCCCCCTTCAAGGCCGTTGGTAGGACAGATATGGTTTAACACCACTGACGACACAGCATATGCCTATGATGGTGCACAGTGGAATCCTATTGGTTCGGCTACCGTGAGTTCAGCAGCACCACCTAATACTAATGCTGGAGCACTTTGGTTAAAAACTCCCATCAACCAACTGTACACATACACTGGCTCAGAGTGGAGATTTATAGGACCCGAGGCTGTGGAGGGATTTGGATCCACCAGAGCTAGAGCTGGATCCTTAGACGACTCATCAGGCAATCCTCGTCCTGTGATTTTCCTAGAAACCAATGGTACTGTATTTGCAATCTGTACCGCAGCGGCATTTGTTATAAATCCTAATAATTCGGTCACTGGGTTTGATAATACTTTGCAGATAGGAATAAATCTATCCGCCACAGCCAAGATAAATGGCAGTATCACAGGCAATGCCGCTAGTGCAACACAACTAGAAACTGCTAGATTAATCAACGGTGTGCCATTTAACGCCACATCTAACATCACAGTGACCGCTAACACTGCTAATCTATTGAAAAAAGGTACCTATATTGTAGGTGCAGATTTCAACGGCAGTGTGGAAAGAACATGGAGTGTGGATGCAACTTCTGCCAACACCATAGGCAAGGTAGTGGCACGAAATTCAGAAGGCGGATTTTCTGCAGGTACTATAACAGCCACATTCATAGGTGATTTAACCGGCAATGTTACTGCTTCTAGTGGAACCAGCGTGTTCAACACAGTGCAGGCCAATCAATTTATTGGAGCACAATTAACAGGTAATGCAGGATCTGCCACAAGATTAGCCACCACTCGAACCATAAACGGAGTGGGCTTCGACGGCACAAATAATATAACAGTCACAGCCGATGCTGGGACGTTGACTGGAAATATCCTAAACGGATCAGTTACTTTGAGTTCACTGACACAGGTAGGTACACTGAGCTCATTAAGCGTCAGCGACAGTGGAATATTTTTGGGCAGCGGAAATCAACTGAGAGTATTTGTGGATTCTAGTGTTCCTACAATAAGATCTGCTACTGGACGTTTGAATTTTGATATGGGTATGTCAGGCCCAGACATAAATTTTGTAAATTCAGCAACATCGTTGAGTCTTGGTGGTCCTAGTGCTCCAGCGGTGATAGGAGACAACACCACCAATCTCGGTATTACAGGATACAAATTTAACGGTGTGTATGCCAATAACTTTTTTGGAAATGCAGACACTGCTACACTTTCAACTAATGCTACTAATCTCGTCGGTGGCGGACTGGGTGCTATTGCAGTTCAGCAGGCCATAGGAGTCACAGGCTTTTTGGGACTAGGCGCAGACAACTATGTGTTGAGAGCCAGACCCGGTGGCCCTGCATGGGAACCATTAACACTTGAACAGTTAAACAAGGGCAGTTATATCAACATGATTAATACCACTACTAGTGGTAGTGTGGATCAGTTTAATTCATCAGTGCCAGTGACCATATCAGTGGATGCTACCTCAGTCAACACTGCTAGTAAAGTAGTGGCACGTGATGCCAGCGGTAATTTTGCAGCTGGAACTATTACGGCTAATTTAAGCGGTAATGTCGCCGGCGCAGTTACAGGTAATGCTTCTACCGCAACACAATTACAAACTGCAAGAACAATCAACGGTGTTGCATTCGATGGTACAGCTAATATAACAATCAGCGCAACAGATCCAACAAAAGTAGCATTGGCAGGCAGCACTATGACTGGGTATCTAACATTAGTCGGCGCTCCGGTGGATGCAAATCACGCCGCCACTAAAACATATGTAGACAGCAGATTACCTCAGTATACTATTGTTAGTGGAGCACAATACAGCACATCAGGATTTACCAATCAAGTTGGATCATTCAACGATGGTGCCAACTTCTTTGATGTGTTTCCTCCATCAGGAAAAAGCATGGCAAATATTGTAGCATTTATACCATCAATACATGTGGTTCATTATGCAGGCGGAGTTGACGGTAATGATTCGATTAGATGTACATATTCCTATCTCGGTGATCGGATCAGAGTGTATGTGCAGAACACAGAACAACGAAGTACCCCAGCAGCAAACTATTTGGCCATTTGGAGTTAATCATGCATTATGTTTGTATAGAAAATAATCTAGTAGTAAGTATATTAAGTTATCAACCTAATGTACCAAGTTCTGTCGCAGTGGTAGAAATCACAGACGCACAAGCTGCCCAAATAGCAGCACAGACACATTACTTTGATCTTGCTAGCAAATCTGTTGCTGCGGTAGCATCCAGCGTCACAGCACAACGAGCTACAGATATAGCCAACGGACAAGAACGTGAATTTTTAAACAGCACAGATTGGAAAGTTTTACGACATATCAGACAGAAAGCACTGAATATACCTACAAGTTTATCAGATGCAGAATATCTACAACTTGAGCAGCAGCGACAGGCCGCAGCAGCTCGTATACAATAACAGCAATAAATACAAGATACTAGGGGCTAATAGCATGGCATATGAAGTCAACAAATTTAACGGTGTATTTTTAACGTCAGTGGCTGACGGCACCATCGACACCACTACTGATCTACGGCTAGTTGGTAAGAATTACGCAGGTTACGGTGAAGTACAGAATGAGAATTTTGTGCATTTATTGGAAAATTTTGCCAATACCACAGCGCCTCCTAAATCAGTCACAGGTCAAATTTGGTTTGACACTTCTGCTAAGAAACTTAAATTCTATGATGGATCTAGATTCAAAGTAGCAGGCGGCGCGGAAGCCAGCGCATCAGCTCCCAGCGGGCTAGTTGCTGGAGATTTTTGGTGGGACACAGGAGCCAAGCAGCTATACACCTATACAGGTACAGAATTCACGTTGATTGGCCCAATTGCCAGTCCTGACCTAGGTACATCGATTATCAGCCCAGCAGTGGTCTATGGTACCATAAGCACTGCAGAAGGTCCGCACACTATATTGAAAGTGATATCAGATAGTAAAACCATAGCAGTAGTCAGTAAAACAGCCTTTACACTCGATAGCAGTAAAAACACCATTGACGATTTCACAGTGATAAAGAAAGGTATTACCCTGGCTAAATCGCAGACCGGTGTTTCTACAGATGATTTTACCTTTTGGGGCACGGCCAGCAACGCTACTAAACTAGGTGGGTTCACAGCTGATCAATATATTAAAACTGGCGAAAGCTCATTTATTTCGGAAGTTAGTTTTAAAGATCCAGGATTCCAAGTAGGTGACGGTAACGACCTTAGAATTAGAGTTGAAGGAGGTACCGACGTTGTTGTAGAAAATCGTTTAGGCAATGACATAACATTTAGAATCACAGTAGCTGAAACCACAGACGAAAGAGATATCGCTGTTATAAGATCCACAGGTCTAGTTCCCGGAGTTGGAAATGCATACACTTTAGGGTCTTCGATTCTGCAGTGGAGTGATGTTTATGCTACAACCTTTAGGGGAGCAGTAGTAGGAGCAGTTACAGGAAATACCACTGGCAGTCACAAAGGCAATGTTTTAGCCAACGACAACGATATATTGATTAATGCAGCTACAAAACAAATAGGCTATGCTGGTGCTAACATTGTAGGAACATTAACAGGATCAATCACAGGATCAGCCGCAACTGCTGCAGATGCCGGCACCCTAAACGGATTAGCTTCCAGCGCCACAGTCCCTGGATCTGCAGTGGCCACAGTGACCATACGAAATTCCAGCGGTAATATATTGGCCAATCAATTTGTTGGCATAGCTGATAAAGTAGATAGAACTTTTATCGATCGTACCAACGCCATAGTTGACCCTACATGGTCAGACAGCACAGCCAGCACACAGTATAGAACTGCTAGACTCACTGCCACTGCTTACAGCATAGCAGCTAGAGATGTCAGCGGTAATATCACAGCTAACATTTTTAATGGCACAGCCACAGCAGCAAGATACGCTGACCTAGCAGAAAAATATCTTGCTGATCAGGAATATGAAGTTGGCACAGTGGTAATGATAGGCGGTGAAAAAGAAGTCACTGCCGCAGATGTTAACACTCGTGCTATTGGTGTGGTATCTGCTAATCCAGCTTATATGATGAACAGTGAATTACAAGGCGGTACTTATATTGCTCTAAAAGGTCGTGTACCGTGTAAGGTATATGGTGCAGTTAAAAAAGGAGATCGTTTGGTAGCTGGTCCTAGAGGTGCAGCGATTGCAGCACATGGCAATTATGCTAATGTGTTTGCAGTGGCACTAGAATCAACTGGATCAGATAGCATTACAGTAATAGAAGCATTGGTGTTGTAATGACCACAGGAACAAATATCCTTGCATCGCAGTATGTAACCATACAGGATAAAGCCCAGTCACTGTTAGGCACAGGTTCCGGTACTAGGGGTTACGGGCAAACAGTATTATCTGCAGATGTATTCACTGGTAATAACATAACAAAAGCTCAGTGGGATCTAATCAAATTTGATATTATTAATATCAAAGTTCACCAGGATGGCAATATACCTGCAGTGGTAAATGTCAATGTGGGTGATCCCATAGGGTTTGGGCCTAGTTCTCCAAACACTAATTATGATATATTATTAGAAGATGCGATTGTAAAACGATTCCTTATAGCAGGAAGCCAGTCCGTCACCTCTGCCAAAACCAGCCAAACTTATAGTACCCCCTGGGGCATACAGGCACAGGCAACACTGACAGTGACATTTGCTGACTCTAATCAAGGCAGATATTTTTTTAACAGCGGCGGCAAAATAAGATTTGTAACATCATTAGTAGGTGCGGTATCTACACCACAGGTTACAGCCTGGGTTAACTTTTTGAATGCAGTTGGCACACAGAGTTTTGGAGCTGACACTGATCCTTCAGTTAATTATTACACATTAACAAATTCTTATCAGACTTATTATCAGAATTTCTTAAGTAGTTCTTATTCTGCCAACAGTTATAGACTTGAAGCCAGGACCAATGTAGCGGATAACTCCACAGGCACAGCTACTCAATTAGAAATACGGGTGACACTGTTGGATAGTTATACTGATCCGGACGTGCCTTTCACAGTCAGCCATCCACCGGGAGATGTAGTCGACGGCACGTTAACTATAGCAGTGTCTGAACTCAAAGCTTCCGGCCAATTACAACCTTCTGGTACTTTTTCTATAACAAGTCCATCATATTCACTTTCCGGCATAACAGCTAGTTAAGGACTTAAATAATCTCATGCCAGCAGTTAACGATAAAATTGTCACAGCAGATTATAACTCTATTAGAGATAAACTAGTTGCGGTTTTAGGAAATGGTTCTGTAAATATAGGATGGGGACAGCAGTCACGTATTCAATCAACCGCAGTGTCGGTGGATAGTAAAGTCACTATTAACGAATGGGCCAATCTCAGATATGATATTATTAATGCCTATAAACATATCTTCGGATCGAATCCAACCACAGCTGTGGTATCTGAAGGCGGAACAATACGCTACACTTCAAATTTTACACCAGATACCGGTTCACTGGATGTTCCACAACGCCAGTATGATGTATGGGCAGACACAATTACCACTAACAGATTCACCGTGGCAGCCGGTGAGTCTGCAGCCACAGGTGTTTTGTCAGCAAGTAGAACAACTTCGTGGAGTACTCAATGTCAATGCACTATACAAGTTTATTGGGCAAATTCTGATGCAGCTAGATATTTTTTCAACAGTGGCGGACAAATTAGAATCAGTGCATCTAGATCCGGTGGCGCAACATCTAATCAGAATACATCATGGACTTCTTTATTAAGTGCTGCAGGTACACAACAGTTTGGCGGTGCGAATCCCGGCACCGGTACATTTCCTGGCGACGGGTTGAATTGGTATAGAACCACTAGTACATTTCAAACCTACTACACAGCCACAGCGTCAAGTCCTTATGGTTCTAATAATTATCAACTACAAGCTAGGTGTGCCGACCAAGCCAACAACAGTGCAGGAACCGCAGCTCAATTAGAAATTCGAGTATTATTCACGGATGGGTATGTCGATCCTGGAATTGTTTTCATAGAACCCGGACCTCAAACAGCCACCACAGCCGATTTCCCCCCTGATGACGTGGTAGATGGTACACTAACTGTAAACGCTTCTTCACTGTATGCCACGGGTATTATGGTGCCTGCAAGTCAATTATTCACAGTGACCGCGCCACTGATTACTGTAGGCTCAGTAACTGGCAGTTAATTAATTTTTCTCAGGTACTAGTTCATCTATAAATAAACTACGCAGTTTATCAAGGAGAACTCATGGACCAACAGCTCAAAGCAGCTTTGGATTTTTCCAATTACCAACAGACTTTTTCTATTCAAAAAAAAGTTCTTAAAGAACGTATAACAGCCAAACTGACCTATGGATTCAACGGTGGGTTATTTCGTATTGATAGGAATTTATTGACTTTTGTAGACATGTTATGTGCCAAAGGCAGAACATCTGGAGTAGTACTGTTAGATGTCAACGAAAATCCTATACTAGTAGACGATCTTGAAGCATTTCGCGAAGAACTTTTTCAAAGATATTTTGAAGTCACTAATGAATATTTTGATCAATATCAAAAGATTAAAAAAAGTAGATCTGTAGAAAAATTAATATCACAATGACTCGAGGAATATTAATTTACGCACACAACAATCGCACAGTTGACTATGCGTTAATGGCAATAATATCTGGCGGCCTGGCCAAAAAGAATTTACAGGTGCCTGTTTCGTTGATCACCGATATCTCTACCGTTGAGTGGATGAAGGAATCTAATATTTTTAATCATGCTACTGATATTTTTGAACACATTATCACAGTCGACAGGCCAGCCACAGCTAATCAACGGCATCTCAATGATGGGCAAACTGGACAAATGGTTCCTTTTATAAACACCAACAGAAACACAGCATGTGATCTAACCCCCTATGATAGAACACTATTGATAGACAGTGATTTTTTTGTGTTATCAAACAGTCTCGGCGAATATTGGGACATTGATATAGATGTCATGCTAGGAGACGCTATCAATGATATCTACAATGACTCACGCACCGGATATCTAGATCGGCATGTAAGTGATACTGGTGTTAAAATGTATTGGGCCACAACAGTGATGTTCTCAAAAAATTCCAATGCTAAATTGTTTTTTGACACAGTAAATTATATCAAAGAAAATTACTCTCAGTTTGCTGATGTGTTTAGATTTGATCCTCGTCAATTTAGAAATGATATTGCCTTCAGCATAGCCAAACACATATTAGATGGCTATCGACAGACTGATATAGGATCCTTGCCTCCGGTGTTGTCGGCGTTGGACAAAGATATACTACATGGTGTCAACGGCAACACCTTGACATTTCTTGTAGATTATAAATTTACCAACTCATACTGTGCTGCTGCTATCTCCGACATAGATGTACATATAATGAACAAACAAAGTGTGATTAGACACAAGCAGGCATTATTGGAGTTAATATGAATTTCGGATATCTAATAGTAGTGGCAGAACACGATTCTGTTGATTATCTACAGTTGGCCTATGGGTTGGCATTGAGTATAAAAAACACACAACAACAGGGGTATGATCGTGTGGCTATTGTTATAGATGACAAAACTAAAATAGAAAAACTTACCAGCCCATGGGTATTTGATCATGTAATAGAATGGAGCCAAGAAACATTTTGGGATGGCCGTAGTTGGATGGATCAGCTAACACCATTTGATCATACAGTGTGCCTAGATGCTGACATGTTATTTGTACAAGATCACAGTCATTGGATTGACTATTTTATCGATAACAGCGAATTATATGTGGCTAACCAAGTGTTTACTTATAGGGGTGACACAGTCAGTGACCGCAGTTATAGAAAAGCCTTTGACAAAAATAATCTTCCAGATTTATATTCTATGTGGACTTTTTTTAACAAAGACTCTCAAATGGCCAAAGAATTTTTTGATCTAGGAAGAAGCATAATTAAGAATCCTATAGAATTTTCAAATACGTTCCTGCATCAGCATAAACCAAAGGTCCTAGGCACTGACGAAGCATTTGCATTGTCTGCAGATATACTAGGCATTACTGATGAGATAGCGTATGCATTAGACTTTCCTAGAATAGTACATATGAAACCTATGCTGCAGAAGTGGCCATGGCCTGCAGATACGTGGAGTGATCATGTGGGATTCTATCTCAATAAAAAAGGTCAACTAAAAATAGGAAATTATCAACAGTATGATATAATCCATTATGTGGAAAAAGATAAAATAAACAAGGAAATGATAAACAATCTAGAGGAAATTGCATGGAAACTGTAGAAGATTTTGATAAATGGTTGGCTGAGTATACACCATCACCGGTGAAATATGTAGCTGTGTATGATCAGCTAACGGGTGCTGTGAATAGTGTAGGCCCCGACTATGCTTTTCAAAATGAAGAACATGTGATCGAGATAGATACTGAAACAGCACTAGCAATCATCACAGCAGAGATACAGATACATCATTGCCAGATAGATATTCATTCGGGTAATTTAGAAATAGCCGAGATTAAAACTCTAAATAAATTAGATGATGTTTTGCATAGAATACCGTTGATACAATACACTGATATTTCTAAACCTGACATATATCTTACCTATACAGCCAATAATCAAAAATTAAAAGTACAGCTGTCGAGCGAGTTTGGCGGAACCAAAAAATACAAAGATGCAAATAAACAGAGAAATTTTGTTTGGGACGGCAGCACAGTTATGGATTTTTTAATCACAGAATATAATGATCCTAACTTGATCTATAAGATGTTTTCTGTTAAAATAAATGATCTAGTGGGTAAAACGGTTACCGTTAACAATGTATCCTACGACAACTTTAGTGTGTACACCAGACGATTGTTTAAAAATTACGTTATAGAATATAAATGAAAACAGTAGAATTTGATGTTATCTTTCTAAGTTATGATGAGCCAAATGCAGATCTGCATTATGCAGACTTATGTAATAAAGTGCCTTGGGCAAAACGTGTTCATGGAGTCAAAGGCAGCGATCATGCACACAAGGCCGCAGCAGAACTAAGTGAAACTGATTGGTTCATTACCGTTGATGCCGATAACATTGTAGACCCTGCCTTCTTTAATCTAGAATTAGATATGACTGATCCTAAAATACAGGTCTATGGATGGTGTGGGCGTAACACCATCAATGGTTTGCGCTACGGCAATGGCGGATTAAAAATTTGGAACAAAGAGTTTGTACTTAATATGCGTACACATGAAAACTCAGACAGCGATCGAGGTCAAGTGGATTTTTGTTGGGAAGAAGGCTATAAAAATTTTCCTCGAGTTTACAGCGAAAGTATTATTACAGGATCGCCCTTTCAAGCATGGCGAGCAGGATTCCGTGAAGGTGTGAAAATGACCCTACTTGACGGAGTCAAGGTTCCGCCCCAAGAAATCAAACAACGTATTTGGTGGCACAACATTCACAGACTGCGCATGTGGTCCACAGTCGGCGCACACGAAGAAAACGGTCTTTATGCAGTCTATGGTGCAAGATTGGGCACATGGTTAGCAAATTGCACTGAATGGAATTACGTAGAAGTTAGAGACTTTGAAATTCTCGGTGGTATATGGAATCAGTATGGTCGGCCGTTCGAGGAAGTAGGGGGCACTGGTCTAATAGAAGAAATAATATCTCTTGGATATAAAATTAAACTTAATTTAGGACTTGATTGGCCGTTCCTTGATGCAGAACAAAGCAGATATACCCTAGAGCTCTATGACGAAACTATCAATCTGGGGTTAACCTATTATCGGATGCCTGCGGATGTATGATATTTTCCTAGTAGGCAAGGGCACAATTGATGAGGATGTTTGGGCAACGTTTAAGCATCGATTTCCTAATGCACAAAAACTAGAAAATGTAAAATCTTTTGAAGAAGTAAAATCTAAGTCGTTTACTAAATTCTTTTGGGTAGTATGGGACTATTTGTCAGTCACAGATTTTAACTTTGACTATCGTGTTCTCAAGTGGGACGAAGAATACATTCATGTGTTTAAAAACGGCAACTATTTTGATGGCGTTTGTATTTTTCCCAAAGCGGCACGGGTCTTGCAACGTGAATGGGATTATCGATTTTTCACAAAGAAAAAAGAAATAGATATTATTGCAAGTGTGTCTCGTCCGTTTGATATTGCTTTTATTTCTTATCACGAATCATTCGCAGAAGAAAATTATCGTAGGTTAAATTATCCAGCCCATAGAATCCATAGGGTTAACGGAGTGAAAGGAATTCATCAAGCTCATATCGAAGCAGCAAAACTGTGTCAAACAGATATGTTTTATGTAGTAGATGCTGATGCAATCATAGAATCAGATTTTGAATTTAATTATCAAATTCCCTATTATGATTTTAATGCTAAATCTACAGTGCATGTATGGAAAAGTCGTAATCCTGTTAATGGATTAGAATACGGTAACGGTGGTGTTAAGTTGTTACCGAGACAAATGACCATAGACATGGATCTAAGCAAGCCAGACATGACCACAAGTATCAGCAAATGGTTTAGACCGATGCCCGATGTTTCGAATATAAACGGATTTAACACAGATCCTTTTAACACATGGAAAAGCTCGTTTAGAGAATGTTGTAAACTGGCCAGTCGAGTTATCGATCGTCAGCAAGAGGAAGAAACCAAAGAAAGATTACGAGTGTGGTGTGAAGAATCCACAGATAGTTACGCAATCGATGGTGCAATCAGTGGACGAGAATACGGTATCACACACAAAACAAATTTAGAAGCTCTTAAAAAGATCAATGACTTTGAATGGCTCAAGGAACAATTCGATGGACGATATAGCAAGAATTAAAAAATTTATTCCTATAATGAATGAAATTTCGCCTACGTTCTGTATGGCCAAGTGGCACCATACCACGATTTATTTAGGCACCGGCGAAACACATAGTTGTTATCATCCAGCGCCACACACAATACCGTTAGATGAAATCATTATAGATGCCAGTGCGTTACATAACACAACTCAAAAGAAAATGGAACGTCTTGAAATGCTCAACGGCGGAAAACCCAGCGGATGTAATTATTGCTGGAATATTGAAACCATGGGCGATGATTATGTCAGCGATCGTAAAGAACGTAATAGCACAATTTATACTGATAAAAGATTTCAACAAATTAAAGACGGTGACTGGGATCAAAATATAAATCCGCAGTACATAGAAATTTCATTCGGCAATGAGTGTAATTTTAAATGTGGATACTGTCATCCCAAACATTCGAGTAGTTATTATAAAGAAATCAAGGATCACGGTCCTTACGATATGGTTAAGAATCACCGTAATGACATTGATTGGTTTAAGATCTACGAAGAAGAAACCAATCCCTATGTGGAAGCATGGTGGCGTTGGTGGCCTGAAGTTCGTAAGACGTTAACAATTTTACGTATCACGGGCGGCGAGCCATTGCTGCAATCTAGCACCTGGCGTTTATTGGAAGATTTAGAAAACAATCCGTTGCCTAATTTAGAACTTAATATCAATACAAATTTTGGAGTCAAACCTATATTAATCGATCGTCTAGTTGAGAAAGTAAACAATCTAGTTAATGGTGGTAAGATCAAGGACTTTAAAATTTTTACCAGCATAGATACATGGGGAGCACCTGCAGAGTATATTCGAACAGGATTGGATTTAACTGTGTGGGAACGTAATCTAGATACCTATCTAACTAAAACATCTTTGCCCATTACTTTTATGATCACGTTTAATATTCTCACGGTGACTAATTTTCAAAGTTTGTTGGAAAAGATTCTAGAATGGCGTGTTAAGTACAATGGAGTTGAGCAGAACAAATGGCAACGCATACGTTTTGATACTCCATACTTAAAAGAGCCGCTACAGTACGATATGAATATTCTGCCTAAAGATGAGTTTATGCCTTACATGCAAAGACATCTAGACTTCATTCTAGCCAATCTAGACGATAAAAACCGAAGCAAATTCAACGACTTAGAGTACGCTAAATTTGAAAGAGTTGTAAAATACATGGAATCAGCTATCTATACCCCAGAAAAGCTAAAAGAAGGTCGTAGAGACTTCGTTAATTGGTTTAATGAATATGATCGCAGACGCAACGTGAATTTTACAGAAACATTTCCAGAGATGATGGATTTTTATAAACGATGTCAGACATTAAACTAATACCCATTGATCCTATATGGGTTCGAAAAGATAAAAGAATGAATATTGAAATAGCAGGCGGTATTCGTATGAGATCGTATTATCACCTCGACGGCGGTGGGGGATGGATGAAGGACTGTTTTTCAGATGTTGTTACAAAAAT
>Ga0114978_10000253_pt1 | contig 44943 bp, 42 predicted proteins | sample S_140212_EF_Meta_FD_87027 | JGI IMG/M metagenome (GOLD analysis project Ga0114978, IMG submission 87027) | Freshwater microbial communities from Lake Simoncouche, Canada to study carbon cycling - S_140212_EF_MetaG | ecosystem: Environmental > Aquatic > Freshwater > Lake | place: Lake...
GAGTTCATCGTTTCAAGTTTTTCAATAGTTTTTTCAAGATTAAATGATTTGACATCTTTAAATAGATAATCAGTCCCAGGAGATTCTTCATTTTTCTTTATTTGCTTATAAACTAGATCTATTTTTTTAAGAATATTACCTACCATTTCTTGTTGAGATGGTCTTATTATTTCTTCATTAGGTATTTGAGATTCACATAAGAGAGAGATAGCAAAATATAAAATATTTCTTCTTTTCTTTTGACAACCGGTGTTATATCTTAACGTAAAAAGTGTTAATAAAGCATCCATTGTCTTTTTAATAAATTTAGACCGTTTATTTGCTTCAACTAAAAATAAATCCCAAACCATCCAAATTATGTCCTTTTGTGATTTTGTATCAACTTGTGAAAAATTTCTTCTCTCGCAAAATATCTTTTCTTTTTTACCCTTACATATAGTTTCAAATTCCATTATCCATTCCAACCAATAACATGCGTTCATTGTATTTTTACCTTCTTCTGAAACATTATAAGCAATTTCATTAATTGCTGGAAATAATTCCTTAGGATCCTCGTCTAAAAAAATACCTTCTATATATTTATTACTAGGCGCCTTAAATTTGTCACGCATTTGCGTCATATCAAAATCTTCTTTTTTAATTTTAACGGTATCAAAACTATGCTTTCTTTTAGCATCACATAAAATACACATAACTTCACAAAATAGACGTCTAATTTTGTCATTATTTCTCATTCTTAATTCACTATCTACATAACCATTATTTACTATGTCCTTAAAATTCTTAATTCTTAATTCAAGATACGCCGCTATTTTAGGATTTCCTAAATGAATATGTTTTGTATAAAAAAATAAAATTACTTCCCATAAATCACCATATTGACCAGCACATATTAATTCAGCACTCCAGTAACATGCTGGTTCAATTTTAGAATTTATTAAACTATTTAGCAATTCTTTTTTCACATCACTTTTTTTAAATTTTGAGAACGATATTCCTTTAAAGTCACCAGTTCCTCTTATATCATTAATTTCCGAATCAGCCATTATAATTAAAATTATACAAAAAAAATAACAACAATACATATAGATGAAAACACTAAAGTCTCTTACTATTTTTTATGAAAAATTATCAACTTTTGGAAAAATATTATTGTTTATTGCTCTTCTTTTAGTTGTTATCGTGTTTTTTAAATCAATAATACCAATTAAAGAAGGTATGACTGTTTCAAAGGATTTTTTATTTAAACAGGGAAATGATGTATATGATGATTTTTATGCTAATATATACGATTATTTAGTTTTTAGTGGTATCAAAAATGATTATGAAGTTGGAACAATTATAAATAGTACAACACCATCAGAAACAAGCATAATTGCTGATATTGGTTGCGGAACAGGACACCATACTGCCAGTTTATCGGAAAAAAACTTAAAAGTAATTGGTGTAGATATTTCTCCTTCAATGATTAAAAAAGCACAGGAAAATTTTCCAAGTGCTAATTTTCAAGTCGGCGATGCTTTAGATAATGGTTTATTCAAAATGAATTCATTAACACATGTTTTATGTCTATACTTTACAATATATTATTTTAAAGACAAGAGACATTTCTTTGACAATGTTATGGATTGGTTAATGCCGGGAGGATTCTTAATTGTTCACCTTGTTGATAGAGAGACATTTGATCCTATACTTCCTCCAGGAAATCCATTATATATTGTCTCTCCTCAAAAGTATGCTAAAGAGAGAATTACTAAAACAAAGGTTACATTTGATGACTTTGTATACAATGCTAATTTCGATTTGGATGAAAATAATAATATTGCTACTTTTGGTGAAAAATTCAAATTTAAGGATGGTCATACTCGTAAACAAGAACAGAAATTGTATATGGAAGATACATCAACAATTGTGAATATTGCGCAAGAATGTGGGTTTATTCTTCATGGCAAGATTGACATGGTTAAATGCGCATATGAAAACCAATATTTATATATTTTCATTAAACCATCTTAAACTTTAAACCATCGTAAAACTTTAAATCATCGTAAACTTTAAACCATCATAATTATTTTTTAAAAATATTAATAATATAATATAATAATGAATAATTCTACAAACTTTAGAACATATCAAGATTGTATTAACAATATGTGTAGCTATCTAAAAGATGAACCAGATGAGTTGGCTGAGTGTATATCAGATATTAAACAACAGTATAATGATCCAAATTTATGTTCAACAGAAGTATCCGAATCATCATGTGAAATAATACATTCTGAACAATTTAAGAATTTAATAATTTTTTTAATATTTTTTTTTAAATTTCAATATTGTAGTCGTAGTTTTTATGGAAATAAAAATGATCAAGTAATTATAACAACATTAGGGAATTTAGATTTGTCTGATTTTGGTTTAACTATAGATGAATTATCGTGTGTAAAATTACAAGATTATGTTGCTCCAAAAATGCCTAAAAACTTGGCTGATTATTTTCGTGTTATGAGGGAAATATCTAAATCTGGAGATAATTATGTAGAAAAGATAGAAACAAATAGTGTTCTTAAGCAGTTTGAAGATTTTGTATTAGATTATCAACCATGGTCTAGATTATTAACAACATGTGTTAATAAATATGCTACAGAACTTAATATAATCCCGGTTGGTATTCCTCCGATTGACAAAATAAAAACACCTGAATATAAAGCGTTTATTTCTGATTGTAATAAAGAAGAAATTGATATGTTAATTTATAATCCATCAAAAATAATTAGTTTTATAAAATCAAAAATGACTTCTGGGGGTAAATCAAAAAAATCAAAGAAAACAAAAAAATCAAAGAAATCAAAAAAATCAAAGAAAACAAAAAAATCAAAGAAAACAAAAAACTCAAAGAAAACAAAAAAACAAAGAAAATAATATAATTTAAAATAAATATAAACATTAAAGCTCATATTATTTAATGTTAGAAGTAGATGTTTTTATCGAGATTGCCAAAAATAGTCATATTAAATATGAATATGATAAAGATAGAAAGGCTTTAATATGTGATAGAATTTTACACACACCTTTAAATTATCAATTTAATTATGGGTTTATTCCAAACACATTAAGTGAAGATAGTGATCCTATTGATGTTGTTGTAATTATGGAGGACGAATTAGTACCAGGCTGTTATATTAATTGTAAACTTATTGGAGTATTGGAGACAAGTGATGACGCAGGCAATGATCCAAAGCTAATTATGCTACCATCATACAAAATTGATCCAGTATACGCGGCATATAATAATATTACTGAAATTAGCAAATCAACTAGAGATAAAATTAAATATTTTTTTACTCACTACAAAGATTTGGAAAATAAAAAAGTTGTAGTAGGTGATTTTAAAGATAAAGAAGAAGCTTTAAAAATTTATGAAGAAAGTGTTAAAAGATTTAATAAACCTTTTGTAACTTCACATAAAATTACAAATTATTATAAACCTGTATAAATTTATAAGTTATTAGATTTAAAATATAAAATTTATGAATAATATGTTAGAATATTTATCTTACATATTATTTTTTGGAATACTTATTATATTAATAATTTATTCTTATATAAGATTAAAATTTGGATTTTGGGCTGTTCAACCTGTTTTCCATGTCTATGATATTAGTTATATGTTTAAAGCACCTGGTATTATTGATGATTCTCTCCCTCCAAAGAATAAATATACTAATTTTAAAGATATAGAAACAATAAATTATTCCGAACTTACATCAATACAAGTACAGAGATTTGTAAACTTGATTAAGGCACATTATCTTCAAAATAAGGACAATATTTTCTCTCCACAATCAAATAACATAACTCCATATTTTTATGGACATAATGATAAATCGTTTGTTTCTTTTTATAATGAAGATAATCATATGATTGACTCAAAAAAAGGCACTATGATAACGGATAAAAAAGTTGTTGGTGTGATGACTTCGAGACCTATATATGTAGTCATAAATAACGGTCATAAAGAAGCTAAATTTCGCGCCTATTATGTCGATTATTTATGTGTTGATGTTTTAAACAGAAAAAAGGGAATTGCTCAACAACTAATACAAACACATCATTATAACCAAAGACGCATTAATAAAAATATAGTTGTTTCTCTCTTCAAGAGAGAAGATGAGTTAACGGGAATTGTACCTTTGTGTGTTTATTCTACGTATGGTTTCCACGTAAAAACATGGACAAAACCAATCGATCTATCAGCTGAATATAAGTTACTTGAAATTAATGATCAAAATTTTCACTTTTTATTTTCCTTTATTCATCAATATGGTAAAAAATTCGATATAGTAATTAATAATGAGGTTTCTAATATTATTGAGCTAATTAAGACCAAAAATATTTTTATTTATTCAATAATTGTAGATGATGAAATAGTATGTGCTTATTTTTTTAGAAAATCATGTGTTCAAGTTGAAAAAGGTATGGAAGTATTAAGTTGTTTTGCTTCAATATCTAATACTAATGATGATATTTTTATTCAAGGATTTAAAATAAGTTTTTGGAAAATAGCAGCAGAAAACTATTTTGGATTTTGCGCTATTGAAGACATATCTGATAACAATATTATAATAAATAATATTATATCAAAAACTAAACCTTTAATAGTAAGTCCAACAGCATATTTTTTTTATAATTTTGGTTACCCAACATTTAAATCAAATAAAGTTATTATTATTAATTAAATTATTTCTTGTCTTCAGTATCGTTATTACCGCCCTCTTCATCTGAACCACTATCGTTTTTAGTTTGACAGTCCTCGCAATACTTACCTAACTCAATATATCTTTTTCTTTGTTCTCTTCCAAGAGTTTTACATCTACGCATTAATCTATTTGTCAAATTTAAATTTTTAATATCATTCTTAAGCTCTTGAGGAGGCAAAAAGACTTGAGGTCCAGTTTCCATTAAAAATATCTGATTTTTTTTATTATAAAATAATACCGGATTTTCTTCTTCGTCCAATTCAATAATACCGCATGTACAATAATCAATATGTACAACTTCTTCTCCCTTTTTACATCTAATATCTAATACATCTACATCATTAATATATTCTTCAAAAAAATCTTGCGCCTGCTCTCTGCTATCAAACATGAAAATTTTAGGGGGATTTATTGTTATTGAGGTCAATCTCATTTTTGATGATTCATCTTCATAAAACTGAAAATCGTAACATCCCTCGTGTTTATTATGAATTATTAAACATTTTACCATTTTTTACTACATTATATAATGAGATTGGTTTAAATAGTTTATAAATATTTATTTATTTTAAATATAAAAAATAAATAAGTATTTTAATTTATCGTACATACTTTCCGGCCTTAACAAAAGTATCGGCAATAAAGATAATAAAAATTCCTAAGAATGAATATAATACAACTTCTTCAGTTACATTATTCGTTTTCTCATCTTGTTGATCTTCTAACAATGTTATCATGTAATTTAATTTTTGTAATAAAATATCTTGACTGGCAAATTCTTGAACAACAGGTGGAATATAATTTGCTGTACTATAATAAGGTTTATTAACTGGATTTTTTTGTGGTGTGTATCCAGGAATAACGCGTTTATAATATTCTTCGTTAGTTTTATTGTTACCATAAATGCTGTAGTCATTTAAATCTAAATCATCGCCTCCTTCATAATTTGGTTGAGGAGCTCTTCCTAATGTTCTAAACATTACATCATTATTAGAAGACATATTCTGAGAAAGAGGTTTTGTTTTATTAACTCCCGCTGATTCAGCAGGTGGTGGTGGATTAAATATATCCTTATCATCGTCATCGTCATTATCTAAATTGCTATGAATTTTTTGTAAAACCGAGTTAACCTTATTGGTATCAAAATTTTCTTTAGGATATTTTTTATATGTTTTACTATGTGTTCGACGTTTTTGATTTATTATATTATCGGAATTGTTTGAGTTTAATTCAGTATTATCATCAAACGGAGCTGCAAACATTGCTAAAGACATTCTTATTAAAAATTTAGATAATAATTTGTAAAACAGACTGAAATTAAATTTTAAAAAATAAATTATATAAGAATAATTATATATGGACTTTAAACTTGTTAGTAAAAATAATCTAGGAGCTGTTGCTACCTTATTTCTTGTAATTTTATTAAGTCATGCTAGATTTTTTGATTTTTTGATAGATACTGCTTTAGGACGTGCTATTCTTATTCTTTTTATTTTAGGAATAAGTTATACAAATAAAATTTTAGGTGTAGTTGCGGTTTTGTTTATTATTATTGCATTTAATAGTAGTGACATTGGATATTTGGAAGGATTTACTGCTACTGCTACTGCTACTCCTACTGCTACTCCTACTGCTACTCCTACTCCTATTACTACTCCTAATACTACTAAAGGAACAAAGGAGAAAGTCGATGTAAGCAAACCTGTAAGCAACTCTGTAAGCAACCCTGTAAGCAAACCTGAAAGCAAGAGTATTGAGGGATTTAATAATACTGAGAGAGAACATATGATGTTAAGGGGAAAACGTTCTAATGAAATTCCTGTATATTCCAATGCTCGCAATCAAGATGATGATGTAGAGCCAAGCAATGAATCTGTATTTGCTGGAAGTTATTCATCTGTATAAAACTTTTATAGCGTATAATTATATATGAAACATTTAATATATAATTGTTTTTTATTTTTATTTATTGTTATTTTTGCTTATATTAATTCACTACATACTGTAGAGAGTTTTACACCTAAAATAAAAGAAATGTATAGACCATATGTCAGAAATGCTCGTATAACTGGAGAAGGATTTTACAACAGATCTAATTCAAATATTTCGAATCTTTTTAGAAAATTTGGAATAATGTAAAAATATAATAATACTATATTTTAGTATAATGAATCCTCCTGTTCAACCTAATCAAACTCAATTAAATAACCAAAATACTATTAATACACAATTAGGCGGTAAAACTACTATATTTACTCCGTTATTTAATGGGTTAGGATATGTTAATCATCATGTTATGTATTTAAATAATAGCAAGTTTTTTGCTGGTGTAATAATGATCCTTCTCAATATTGGTTCTAAGTTCATAACAATACAATTTAGCAAATCAACTGAAGAGTATATGAAATATAGTGTAACTAAACAGCTCTTGATTTTTGCTATGGCGTGGATGGGTACTCGCGACATTTATACGGCACTAGGTTTAACTGCGATATTTACTATCTTATCTGACTATTTATTTAACGAAGAAAGCGCGTTATGTATGGTACCATATAAATACAGAGTTCTTCATAAATTAGTCGATACAAATGAGGATGGAGTTGTTTCAGATCCAGAACTTTCGGCAGCAATGGCTGTCTTGGAAAAAGCTAATAGAGAAAAAAAGAGAAAAGAACAAAAAGAAGCCTTCAGAAAATTTGATTTTGAAAAATTCAATTTTGATAAATAAATAATAGTTAAAATTTAATAGTTATTATTTATTCGTTTGCTATTTCTAGTATAATTTTACAGTTTTGTTATGCTTTCCGCCTTTAAAATATTTTCTTGTATTATTTTGCGGATCTGGTCTTGTATTTTGTGTTTTATTTGTTTCTTCTTTATTGTAAACTGGTGGTATTACATATGGGTTACCACTTAATTCTGACCATGATTTTCTAATTGAGTTCCATTTGCTGTTACATTTTGCGTGTGTCAACTCTGCTGGAGATAAACTGGTACCTGGTCTAAGTTCCATGTCAATTGTTATTGTATATGCTAATTGTGAATCATCGCTATCTTTATCCCTTTTTTCCATATTATGTGCCATATATTGTGGATTATAATATGCTGGTCTATAATATGGATTATATCTTGGATACGCACCGCCTTTTGATGGCTCTATAGCTAGAAATTTAGATGGTTCTATTAACTTTGTAGGTTCTATTAAGTTTATAGGTTTTCTAATATTACTACTTGGAAAATATATTTTAAAAGCTGGATAAAAAAAAGAACTATAATATGATTTATTGTATAAAGTATTATTTATAATATTCTGAATTGTTAACATTATTTCCTTTTTAAATGTAAAATTTAGTTTATCTGCCTCATTTGTAATACTACTAAAATAACTACCAAAAATTGTAAATAATATATATATAGGTGGTAACTCAGATACGTTATCATTTCTATCAAAAATTATTTTTGATTTTTTTAAAATTATTTTATCAGTTATTCTACCTGTATTAGTTATTTTTTGTACATTTGTTTTTTGGTTGAATGTTATTAATTCATAATGACCTTGATTATAGTATAAAAATAAATATTTATTCCAGTTATTTATATCAGGTGAAAAATTAGCATATGGAACTCTTAAAGTTGACTTTCTAGTAGGTGTTTTTATGCTCTCTAAAGGTATTATATTTAGTTTAAGTTCTGAACATAATGCGTAAATTACAACTTCGTTTGCCCAAAAATCATTACTTAAAATATAGTTTTTTAATTGATCTTCTTCTATTACCTTAAATGGTCTATTATATTCGTCAACATCAATTGGAACTCTTTCAATATTTTTAACAAGAAAATTGTCTCGTCTATTAAAAATACCATTTGCTATTCCTACGTAGGTATCAGGAGTTATTTCATCTGATTTTCCGGATTCTCTTAATGCTAATTGTATTCCATTTAATTGTTGAATAAATAAATTATTTAATTCCTCAGCATTTAAAGGAGCTATATCAAGTAAATAACTATCTAATTCTGACCATGATTGTAAATATGTAAAAACTAACTCTCTCAAATATTTTTGTGTATATAAGTTTATACCTGTTCCATGACTTCCACTTATTATTCTATTTTTTTGGTTATAATAATTATGATAATTTATTGCATCAGCAACTGCTATAAAAAAACAATTTCCTCCTCCTTTATTTTTAATTGTTTTAATTTCTGATACATTTTTGTCATAAGTTTCTTTAGTTAATTCATCTATATCATCATCTACATTTAGTATTATAGATTCACTTAATGATTTTTGTATAAATATTTTTGTATTTTTACTGCTAGCAGTATATACAGTATTTATTAAATTAAAAAATCTTGACTCCTTTAAAAAAACTCTTAAACTTTGTGTTGTTCTAGGTGATACAAACATTTTTTCAATTGGTTCAATTACGTTTGGATATTTTTTACTTGTTTGAACAATAGATTCATCATCTGAATCTAAATTTGTTAATACCTTTATTGGTTCTTCATCTTCATCTTCTAATTGTTTTACAATTTTAGTAGATTTTGAAGGAGGAGCAACACCAGAAGCAGTGTTATCTTTAGGACCCGTATAATTTGTTCCATAAATTATTCCTGGTGGTAATGATTTTAGTTGATTTTCTCCACTAATAATTTCATCCTTAACAACAGTTTGATATAAAGCTGGATCTGTAATTTTGCTACTATCTAGTTGAGATTTTTTTATTTTGGTATCAATCTTCCAATTACCTTTAGACCATTGAAAATCAGCAATAGTATAAGGTTTTTTATTAATATACAACACACTATTTTCAGGAAAAATAGCATCTAATGTAATTTTAATGTTATTATCAACAAATCCATTTCGTGTTGCTTGAAGTAACGAGGATGCCTTTGTTCCATTCGTAAAATTAAGTAAAGAATCGAATAAGCCTTTATTAAAAAATTGTTTTTTTCTTAAGTTTTCGGGTACTTTATCAACATAACTCTTATTTAATTTGAATAATGGATTAAACATAATTTTTTTGTCATCTTTACTAATGTCAGGAATTGTCATATAAGGTTTATATTCTATCTTTTGATAACCTGGAACACTGGTGTTAATTATTACATTTAATTGATTAGGAATTATTTTATTATCAATAGTAGACATACTTATAATATTAATATATTATTATAGATTACTTTAAAATAAAATTGATTTTTTTTAATTTGAAATACTAAATATTATCAAATTAAAATAAACAATGTCATTTCTAATGCTTCAAATCGATGATTTAATTGAAGGAACCGTCATGAAACGTCCTTCAAAGTACATTAAAACCCCATATGTTGCTGATATTATTCCATTTAATACAGAAACATCTATTTTAGGTCATACAGCGTCACTTGGTTGTTGTGGATTAGCTGATGTTGGAGCTACCATATTAATGACACCTGTTCCTAAAACAAAGAAAAAGAATGATAATAAATTACATTGTGAATACAGAGTGTATCTATCTGTAATTAAAGAGAGAAATAATGAAATTATTATAGGAATACATCCAAAGCTTGCCGAGGAACTTACTGAATCGGCTATTAAAAATAATTTACTAAATATACTACAAAATGTGCGGACTTATAAGAGAGAGACTACCATTTATGTAGAAGGGAAGGTAGATTCACGTTTTGATTTTACAGGTATAGATTGCAATGGTATACCTTTTATCATGGAAGTTAAAAATGTTCCACTTGCCGACTATGAAGATATAACTGCTAAGGATAGAAAAAATAAATGTTATGATACTAGGTGTGTAGGTTCTAAGGTCGCTTATTTCCCTGACGGGTACCGAAAAAAAAGCACTGACACAGTTAGCCCTCGTGCCTTAAAACATATTAAGGAGCTTACCTTAATTAAACGCGAATCTAAAACTCGTTGTATAATGTGTTATGTTATACAACGAACTGATGTTAGCAGTTTTCAACCATCTATTATTGACTCAAAATATAGGGAGGCATTTTTCGAAGCCATGGATGCGGGAGTAGAAATTATTACTTTAGTTGTCAATTGGACAAGAAACGGTGAAGCGTATTTTGTTAAGGATAATCTAAAAATAAATATGTAAATGTTTAGATATAAATATTAAATTCTAAATATAATGTATTATGTCACAAAAACCCAAAACTATAACAAAACCACAATATGGAAGACAAACATTAGAATCTATTTCAAAGGGAGAAACAGATTCTGTTGTTTTTTCTAAGAAATCTGATAAAGTTGAAAAAGGAAAAAAAACATCACCTAAATCAAATATAGCTACAGTAGGTTCAGAATCTATTCCAGAGGAAGCACTTGATTCTTCTGAGAAACCTGTAAAAGGAAGAAAAAAATCACCTAAAGTAGGTTCAAAATCATCGGCTTCTGATAATTCTTCTAATGTTGGTTCTTCTATCGAAGGCATTCCTACAAGATCAGTTGGAGCTCCTGACAGTGAAGAAATAGAAGAATGGCAAAACTTAAACATTTTAACTCCTTATAACAAAAGTCAAGACAAATTTCAAGATATGCTTGCCAGCTTAACACGCTCTGACGCGCATCATGATTTAAAAAAAGTATTTAATGAAACAGCATACAAAGAACGTGGGATTAAAAGAGCATTTGATAATGGTATTCCAAAACCAGCAGATGTATCTTTTCATGAAGGAGAGGCTTTTGCGGCTGTTGTAAGGAGTGTGACTGATTCGCAAGGAACCTCAACTGAAATTACTGGTAATGAAGAAAAATTATCAGAAGCTCTTTTAGCTGTTCCCAACTGCACAGATGGTTTTACTGGTTATAGTACATTTGAGGTTGGTGTCCCTGACATGAACCTTTTTAAATATAAAGTCGTGAAATTTATTACGCAATGTAGTAATAATGCTGAATTTAAAAATGAAGATTTAGTTAGTTTATCTTGTAAATCCGATTTTGGTAAGCGTTTTGTTGAAAATACTCAACTTGGCGAAGACAATACTGAAGCAGCTATAATAGTAGATTTTGGTCAACATCATTTTATGGAAGATTTAACTACCGGAGAAGAGTCTCAATTTCAAATTCATTATTTAATGACTCCTGAAGTTGTTAACGATCCTGCTGGAAAACCCAATGTAAATAACAAAGCCCTTTTTGGAGCTAAAAACACAGGTGTAAAACTGATATCTTATGTTGAAGAAACAGACAGCTCAACTGCTTACACAAAATTTGACGAAAGCGATCCAAGTCCAGCAAACAATTTTTTTTCTAAATATGACTTTACATTATCTCCTATAAAAAAAATAGTAACTAACCAAAAAGCAGAAAAATTTATAACAACACTTGATATTAAATATGATGTACCAAAAGGCTTACCTTTAACCGATACAATAGAAGATAGTAAAGATGAAAATAGTATTAAAAATGTGTTGTCGTATTTAAAAACATTAATGGAAGAAGTAAGGGTTAGCCTAGATAGCGCAACAACATTTAATTTTAATTCTAAAATTCAACAAAAAAGAGGCGGGGATTGGTTTCAAGTTTTATCATGTATTGACGCAAGAAATCGCTGGATTAAGCAAATTTTACCAACGCCAGCAGTTGATCCCATTAAATTACCTCCAACATGTCCTGTTTATTTGGTTACTCACGATAGAATTGCCGTTACATATGCTCTTTTAAATGGTGTTAATGTTATTTATTTAGATTATTATGGTCGTATTTTTGTTTTTAAGAATTCAAGTGACAAAACTCTTAAAGGCTCAGGAAAATCAATGGAAAATATATTGTTTGATGGTATTAAAGAAAAATGGATGTCAGATGAGCAAAACCGCAATGTATTTTTACGAATGATTGACACTGCTAAAAAGTATTCTGAAGATAGAAATAAATATTTAAATGTTGGTCGTGGAACTGAAGCAACTGGTGGAAAGGGAAAAATTAATGATTTTTATATTAAATGTGATACTATTAAAGCAGAATTAGAAACCTTTAATTTTTCAGTTAAAAATTCTATTGTTGAATTTCAAAAACTTTGTACTAGTAAATTACGAGAATTATTTACTGCGGCTGTTGAACTTACATTTATTAAAATTAATCTAATTAATGTTGATAAAGACATTATAACAGTTGAATCTGAACAAAAATTATTTGAAGGAGAATACAGTGAAGATATTGTAACGCAAGTAGCTAATTTTAGCAAAGCTTTAAATAATATTAAAGGTATTCAAGATAAATTTGGAGTTATACCAAAAGATAGTGATTTTGTACTTGCCTTTGATAATTGGATTAATGGAAATATACCCAAATTAGACGTGTATAAGTGTGCTAAAAAGATATTAGACGATTTTGCTGGCAGTGAAGAAAGTGTAAGTTTTGATTTTAATAGATTAATTTCATTTTTTACAAAGGACCATAAACAAGAAAGAAAAACAGACGCAAATATATTCTTACCATTTATACAAGATATTGAATATACTGATAGAGAGACAACATGTAAAAACAAAATGCTTTCGGTTTTATCAGCATTAATTCCTAAAATAGAACAATATATACTTTTAGTAAAGTCAACTACATCAAGTCGTGGTTCAAGAAGTAGCCATTTACATCCAAATGAACTTTATTATAACAATTTATCCAATTTGATTTATGAATCTTATATATTTATTGAAAATACCAAAATTCCTGTTCCTAGTGAAAGCTCGTCATCAGCAGCAGCAGCAAATGAACCGTCTTCACCTGTTGTTGAAGTACAAAAGATACAATCCTTAATTGAAAAATCACAATCAACAGACAATATACTTTTAAAAAGTGATAAGGATGAACTTGATTTAATGAATGGGGCAGGAAAAAATAGTAACTACAGTGGAAACAGTGAAAATTCTATTGATGAAGACGACTCCAAATCTAAGGTTTACAATCTAAAATGTATTGTTAAAGGCAACTCAATTAGTTGTACTGGAACAGCAGAAGGAGTTATAGCAGAAGGAACTATGGAGGGAGAAGAATTAGGAGAAGAATTAGGAGAAGAATTAGGAGAAGAATTAGGAAAAGAATTAGGAGGAGGAGGTTATATTGATTCTTATGCTTTTCCAAAAAAAATAGGAGCACCAATTAAAACAGAGTCAGTTATTTGTGATATTAGTCTTAAACAAATCAATTGGCCTTTATTAACATGTAATTTAATTGAAAAAACAGACATTGGTTCACTCATGAGATTTTCTCAACAAATTAGATCTTATATTACAGGTTTAGATAAACCTGAAAATACTGAATTATTAACCTTAATTCGGTCTAAAATTCAAGCTACCGGAGATTCTGCTCTTATAAGCGAATTTGAAAACGAAACTACTAGTTCTGCTGTTACTGAATTTAAAACTCTTTCTGGTGGACTACAACTTTTAAATCAAAAAAAAGGCGGTGCTAATGGAGAAAGCGACGAAATGCCAACTGTTAGTAAAGATTTAATGACTGATTTTAAACTCGGATTTCATCCCTTAACCCCTATTTACGCGATGTTAACTTCATATTACAATATAATAGGCGTAAAATCACAATCTGATTCATTCTTTTACACTTATTTTACTTATATAAATATTCTTGAAAAAATGAAAAAGGTGATTGAAGAAAATTACTTAAGCAATACTATTAACTCGCTTAAAACATCTTCTGCTTATATGATTGGGTTTGGTTTGTATTTTATGATATTTGCTTCTCATACAAGTTTGCTTCAAAATAATGAAATTTTAAGTGTTATTCAAATGACGCAAAAGGAATATTCTGATTTTTCACTTAAAAATGATGGTTTGGTTTCTTTATTTTCAGGTGCGATTCATCAAACCCCTCAAGACGAATTAATTGGTATGGTTTTAGTAAATAATGAGTTATTTAATAATTTCATCAATAATGAAGTTAATATTAAACAGATTTTACAACAAGGAACTTCTGTTATTAACTTACCAACTTATGATGTTCTTCAAGAGAGAATGTTTAAATTAATGGGAGAAATTGTTGTCAAGGTGAATGCTGATAGAGGAACACCTATTACCTCTTCTCCTACAGCATCTGGTATTCCTGGAATATCTTCTGAAGATCGTGCTAGTAGGGCGGCGTTGGGTCAGCAGAGATATGAAGAAAATGTTGCTAAGGGTTTAATTAATCCACAAAAAAAAACTGGTATTGTAGATAGTAAGGGTATATTTACAAATAGCACGGGTGACCAATCTAATATGGTAACTTCTTCAAGTCAAGGAACTAGATCGTTAGGTGGTAAAAACCGAAAGAGAAAGATTACTAGAAAAAATCGCAAGGCATATAAGAATAAGACTATTAAACACTCTAGGAAAAACAAAAAAACTATAAAACATAGAAAACGTTAAAATAATATAGTTAATTTTTTATTTTTTATACTTATATATTATTATATGTCAACAGATTTAGATACAACAACATTTAATACACCTAATGGTTATGTTACAACTGATTTTGATCCTGTAACAACAATCAACTCAATAAGTAGAGGTAAGGTAATTGTTTTACAGCCTGATGGAAAGATTGTAATGGCTGGTGTATATGCGGATCCTTCAGCAGTAGTACAAGTAGTTGCTGTATGTAGATATAATAGTAACGGAACATTGGATACTGGATTTGGTACTGCAGGTAAGGTAACTATTCAATTGAATATAGGCACTACTGATGATGTAACTGGAATAGCTTTACAATCTAATTTGCAAATAGTTATATGTGGATTTCAAAATTTTCCTGGTTCAATTGCTCCCGTTATACCTGCAACTTCGAATATTTTTGTTTTAAGATTAACAACAACTGGGATATTAGATACAACATTTAATTCAACTTCGGTAGGTGGTGCCGCACCTGGGTATCTTTATACTACACCAGCAAATTTTACTTCAGTATTTGGCGCAGTTATATCGTGTACTAATTGTAGTGCTGAAGCAATCGCTATGCAAACATATTCTGGAATTGAATACATTGTGGTAGGAGGCTCAGCCTCTATGTATTTATCTACTAGTCCCTCAAACACTGCTTTATCTTGGTATGCGTTGGCAAGATATACTTTAAATGGTGTTTTAGATACAACATTTGCTATCAGTGGATTAAGAGTTCACAACACAATACCTTCAAATACTCAGCAATTTGGTATAGATTTATACGTAGATTCAACACAAATACTTTTGTCAGGAGTAAAATATTACAATCTTCCTCCTTCTACTACTAAGATGAGTGTTGTTAAGTTTGATGGGAATGGAACTGTAGATGGATTTTTTGGAACAGGTGGCTCTACAGAAATACCAAATTTTTTTACAAGTTCTCAAGACGCGGCTAATGCCATTCAAGTTCAAACAGACGGGAAAATTATATTAGGCGGCACATCTACTAATAATAATCTCCCATACCAACAAAGATGCTTTGTTCTTGCCAGATTAGATAATACACCCTCGAGTCCTTCTTATGGCGCTTTAGATGTAACATATGGTTCAGGTGGTGTAGTTATAACTGACTTATCACCATCATACAATTTAGGCGGAAATACCATGGTAATTCAACCAGATGATAAAATAATATTAGGAGGAACTTGGGATATTTTGAATACATTTCCGATTAGTTTTGCTTTAGCAAGATATCTTACAACAGGTGCATTAGATACTACATTTGGACTAGCTGGAACTGGATTAATACTGGAAGATATAGACCCTACTTTAAATTATAGCGAGGATGGACTTTCTCTTGCTATACAACCAGACGGAAAAATTCTTATGGGTGGTTATTTGAAAACAAGTGATTCAGAGAGTGGTATACAAAGATTTATTTTAGCAAGGTATTTTGGATTTCCACCTTTTCCTCCACCAATTGTTCCAATTTGTTTTCCAGCAGGAACACCTGTTTTAACGGACCAAGGGAATATTCCAATTGAATTAATTGATCCAAATGTTCACACAATTAAAAAAAAAACGATTGTGGCAATTACGCAATCTTTTATGAATGAAGATACTATTGTTTGTATTGAAAAACATTCATTGGGAATAAATATACCAAACAAAAGAACATATATAAGTAATTATCATGGGATTATATATAAAAATAATTTGATTCCTGCCAAGCAGCTTGTTGGTAGATTACGTGGTATTTATCATGTAAAATATAATAACCAAATCTTATACAATGTTTTAATGGAAAAACATTACATTATGAATGTTAACAATATGAGTGTTGAAACATTAAATCCAAAAAATATTGTGGCAAAATTATATACAAATGAACATACTCCAGAAGAAAAAACAAAGTTAATATTAGAAATAAATGAAATTTCTAAAAATAACAAAAATAAAAATAAAAATAATTGTGAAAACTATAATGGATATGAAAAAATAACTCAAAATTTTACTAGACGCAAATTTTCTATTTTAAGATATAATCCATTAATAAATAGATTGAATTTTTATACAAAAAAACATTTTGTACCACAAAATAATCCATATAATAATACAATCAAAAATCACATTTCTTTTAAAAAATATAATCCTAATGTTAAAGTAAATACACATAAATTTAGATATGGACGTAGAATACGTTAAAAATTTGAAACTATTTTTTGACTATTTGGGTCTGTATTTTCCATTATAGTTTCCAATGTTTTAACATTATTTGATGCCATTGTATCATTTGTTAAAAACATAATTAAATCCAAAACAACTTTAATTCTTTCAGTTGTCCACTGTTCATTTAATGATTCGATTAATTCTTTTGAATAAATACCTGTAAGCGCGTCTTTGTAGAAAATAGAATCGTTATATTTTTGTTCTACATAATTAGTTATTATAGCGTAGTAATAATTTAAACATAATGTAATTATTGAACATGATTTATACGTTTCCATAAGTTTTTTTAATCCATTCTGAGCGCAAATAAATAAATTTTTGATCCTTGGCGTTTTTTGAATATTTTCCTTTGACAAAAATGTAGTACATGCTATTTGAATAGGATTATACATATATTGTAAATCCGTCTTATTAGTATTATAAAACATGCGAGATAATGATTGAAACATTCCAGGTTCTTGAAAATAAATAACATTATTTTGAATTAATAATTTTGTTCCAACAGGTTTATTTCCAATAATGGCTAATTTTATTATAATAGATAAAGGATCTAATAAAAAATGTTTAACATTGATTTTCGTATTATTGTCGGGTAGACTCGAAGATTCCATTAATATAAGTATTGTATAAAAAATATTTATATTATTATCATTAGGTATTATTTCTTAATTGATTCCATAAATTCTTCTACTAGATTTTCAGGAATATTATTAAAGTTTACTAGTAGTTGATTAAGTTTATATTGTTTATAGTATTCAGGGTTATCGTTCATCTTCTTTTTAAAGAATTCTGGATCCTCAATACATTTTAAAGCTGTTTTGGGTCCACATTTTGGAAATACTGAAGGAATATTATCGCTTGTATCACCCATAATAATCTTAATTTCTAAATCATCGTGTGCATCTCCTGTTGAGTTTTTTTCAGCAATATTTTTATATGTTAAATTAAATAAGTCGACATTATGCGCGTTTAATTGTAAATAATCTCTGTCACTAGTAATAATGTAAATGTGACACTTAGGATATCTATTTACTAAGTGTTTTACTGATATCGCAATACAATCATCTGCTTCCAACTTTGGATGTTTAAGAATTGCCTTTGCTCCTCCTTTTTCAAATAGATTATCTTGGTAAGCCATCTTAAAGAAAGGTCCGCCCATAAATCCATCTTCTTGCCCATTTGCTCTGTTTGCTTTGTATTGTGGAAAGAATTCATTTCTCCAAATATTTTCTCTCTTACAATCTTTACCAACAATTAAAATTGGTTTTACATCCTTGGCTATTTTTAGTTTCTTAGACATATTTATCAAGTTTTCTACATGTGTCTTCTTAAACTTTTCAACGAATTTTTCATTTTTATATGGGTCATCAAGAGGTTCATCTGGATACGCATTTTTCCACCATTGCATTAGAGCAAAGTATCTATAAAAGTTGTAGTAACTTCCATCTACGAATATAAATGTAGGATCCATTGTAGTTATATCTTGTTGTAATAAGTTATTCATTTATAACATTAAAAAATACTATTTAATTGCTTTCAATTTTATATTTTATTTAAACCCTGATATTTAATTTAATAATTTTATAATAATCTGTCTTCATTATTAAATTAAATATAACGCTATTTAGTTCATGCGAATATTCTACCGAAGAATGTAATTTATTTGATATGGTGTTTACAAAATGAATATGTAAATGATAAGTAGATGGTTCATAATGAAAATACATTCTAATATATTCTTCTTCCAGTCCATATTTCTCTCTAATGACTTGTAACGTAACTTGTTTCATATGTTCTAGAAGAGATACACGAGACTCATCTAATGATCTAATAGAACGTAAATTTCTATCAATTGGCATACAAAGCAACTGTAATTTATCAATGTCTTTTCCATCCCAAAAATAATTTATAAAAACAATACATTTATCATCTCTATGTAAAATAGCTTCTTGTTCTGAAATACCGTCAATAATATTATAAATCCAAATATCTTTTTTGACATCTCTCTTCTCTAACGTTTGTAAGTAAGTTTCATAATCTTCTTGTACCAATTTTTTAACACGATGTTTCATTTGTGTAACATCTTTACATATAATAAGTTCGCCTGTTATTTCTGTCTTTGCTTCGTACTTTTCGTATATATCATTTTTTAATGTCTGCTTTACTTTAATTATACTGTCAAATGATGTTATTTTTGATGGTATAAACCTGTAACTAACGTTGTCGATAGTTTGCTCCATATTTGAGTTATATTAGTTGTTTATGTGTTCTTTAAATTGATTCAATTTATTTTTAAATTCGCTACTTAAAGACCGATACACTACATAATGTAGGAGAAATCTTCAAAAATGAGAAAAAGGCACTATAAAAAGTCCCTTCATATGTAGTACCGATGAATGAAATTTTTCGAGTAAAGTTTTTTTCAGTTTTCATTTTTGGACATTTATTTTGTCCAATTTTCAAAACCTTGGATATTTTATGTCAAAAAATACAATTGTGAGACCATAATTGAAAATTAGCATCTGGTCACCAAAAAAATAATTCTAAGATTGTTACGATAATTTTTTTATATTTTATTAAAAAAAGGATTTAGTAATATTTTCTGTTCAAATAATATAGAACATTTAGAACAATGGAAAATGCCGAAAATGCCGAAAATTTTTATTGTGAAACTTGTGACTTTAAATGCTGTAAAAAGAGTAATTTTGATAAACATATACTCACATCAAAACACAAATATAGAACAAAATCGAACAATTTAGAACAAAAAAATGCCGAAAAATGCCATACATGTAAAATTTGTAAAAAAACTTATAAGGCTCGTAACAGTCTTTGGTATCATCAACAAAAATGTAAACCGGAAAATGAAGATAAAATTATAGATGAAGAAGAACCATCAGATAAACAGCTTATTATGATGTTAATTAAAGAAAATTCTGATTTAAAAACCATGGTATTAGATGTATGTCAAAAAATACAACCAATCTCTAATACTGTAAATTCTCATAATGTTAATTCAAATAATAAAACATTTAATCTTAATGTATTTTTAAATGAAACGTGTAAAGATGCCATGAATATTACTGATTTTGTTGAATCTCTTAAACTTCAGTTATCGGATTTAGAAAATGTAGGTGAAATTGGATATGTTAACGGAATATCTAATATAATAGTTAAAAATCTTAATTTACTTGAAGAAAATAAACGACCAATACATTGTGCTGACAAGAAGAGAGAAATTTTATATATTAAAGATGAGGATAAATGGGAAAAAGATGAAGAGAAAAAGAAAATAAGAAAAATTATAAAAAAAGTAGCATGTAAAAACCAACGCTTATTACCAAAATTTAAAGAAGAACACCCAGATTGTGGAAAATATCATTCAAAATACTCTGACCAGTACAATAAACTTGTTGTTGAGTCTTTGGGAGGTTCAGGTGATAATGATTTAGAGAAGGAAGATAAAATAATTCGAAATATAGCAAAAGAGGTAACAATTGATAAAAATATTTACTAATTTAATATCATTATATATTAATGAAATTAAATAAAGATTTTAATATTGTGGTTTTAATAATTTTAATTTCTTTGTATCACGGAACGTTACAAAATGATTTAGAAAAAAAATTTAGTGAAACATATTTTAATTATGATGAAATAAAACGACCTTTAATTAGATGTTCAGATTATTTAGATGGTCGAACATTTGAATGTATTGGAATGCCTTCCGGTCATGCTGAAACAGTTACTTTATTATCATCATATTTGTATGAAATAATTCGTTGATTACCTTATCAGCCAGCCCCACAAAATCGTCATTACAAAGCGTGAGAGTTACACCATGTGACATAGCTAATACAAGCTGTGTTTTGACAAAATTATCACTAGGTTTTATACCAATTTTTGATAGAACTGAATTACTTAAATATTCCTTTAATTTTGATATGAATTTGTATATCTGAATTTGGTTAGCTTTTTTGGAAGTATTTACAGTTTCATCAATAATGTCAGCTGTAAAAGCAATAATATTTTCATAGTCGTCTTTTGGAATCTGTTGAAGAATGTTTGGCGGATCAATTATACCAGAATTTAATAATTTAATTGCTGACTCTCTAGGAGATGAATCGAACATTTGAGTTAACATTTCAAAAACTAATCCTTTGTATTGTGTTTCAAGTTCATAAATAATACCAAAATCGATAACACCTATTTTGTAAGGATATCTTTCATCATTTTTGTCTTTAATGAACAATATATTACCTCCGTGTAAATCTCCATGTGTAACACCGTGTACTATTGAAGTGACAAACCCAAATTTCATAATTTGTTTAGCAAATCCTTCATAATCATCTTTTTGTATTTGATTAATTTTAATACCTTCAATGTAATCCATTAAAATACAATTAGGATATGCTTCAGTAACTGATCTATTTGCTGACGGTATTTTAACATATTTTAGATGTTTACAATTATTTTTTATTAGAGCCATATTATCAACTTCTTCTAAGAAATTTGTTTGATGACGAATAATTTCGATATTTTTATTTACAACTTCAGATATTTGATATTTATTAAAAATTGGAACAAAAGAAAGTAGATACATCGAGAATAATAAATTATCAATAGCATCATCAAGTTTTTGTTGAATATTTTTGCGCTTCATTTTAATTATAACAGGTTCAAGAGAATTAACCCTTTTGTATGCTTTAAAAACGACAGATATCATTCCAGCATTAATTGGAACCTCGTATCCAACTTTTAATTGTAAGTTGTATTTATCAGTAATTTCAATTAATTCACCTAAGTTAATATCGGAAAAATCCCATGGAGCATTATCGGTAAATTGAAGCAATTTATTATTCGTTTTTTCATCAATTAAACTATTATTTAAAGCAAATGCTTGAAATATTTTAACACACAAAATATTAATTGAAGATAAACTTAATGCTAATCTTTCGACAAATGACGGAAAATCTTTATATATTAAATATGTTACGTATTCTTTTCCAAAAATAAAAAACACATTTATTAAAAATAAAATTCCTTTTACTTCTTTATACATTATATTATACTCGCACATTTTCTATAAATTGTTTTACGCGTTTAAATATTTTATGTAAAATCATTCCAACCATTTTTTCAGCAAAAGGTGGAAAGTTCATTTCACCATCAAAAATTACATTAAATGAAAAATTAACTTTATGTGGTGTAATAATATCACAAATAGCTATCATGTTTTGAAGCGCCATTAATTCTGCGTCTTCTGGCATTCCTTCTGGTTTGTGACTTTTAATTGATTGAGCAATAAAGTTAATTTTACATTCTTCATCTACTTTTTTCATATGTATAAATGAATATCTTTGAGGTAATCCTAGATCTTCAAAAAAATGTTTCATTAAAAGAGTTAAAATTACTTCATCATTATTAAGTGTTTCAATATGAACTTTTTCATAAACATCAGGATTTAAATCATAAATAAGCTTAATTAAATTAAAATCAATAATTTTTGATAAAACGATTTTATTATTTTCCATTGTGAATGTGAGACTATAATGGTTTTTTTTAAGACATGAAAATTTAAAACCATCTTTATCAAATAATGTTACTGCTAAATCCATTTATTATTTTATTGTATAATAAATCGATTAATTTAACGACGTCTAATTGTTTTTCTTCTTTTTTCTTTTCTTCTATTAACAGTTTTACCTCCTGTATGTCTGCCAAAAAGAAAATTACTTGCTCTAGAACCTATAGACTGTTTTTGTTGTTGTTGTTGTGGGTGCTCTTGTTTAATTTCATCTATTTTTGATTTTATGACTGCCCTTAATTCAGATATATTTGTATTTGTTGATTCGATTGTTGATAGAATTGGAACTAAATCTATGGTTGCTTTTATTAATTCATTTAGTTCTGAATCTGATGTTGTAGTAAATAATGTTGTGAATTCTTTTGTAATATCTTTGATATTTTTAATGTCAGAATTTATTACTGCTATTTCTTTATCATATGCTGGTTTACATCGTATAAATGCTTCTCTTTGTAGACCTGGAGCAGCAAAATTGTCTTTTAATTCTTTCTTTTTAAAATTAAAGTTTATTTTTCTAATATTAACTGGGTCCTCGTTAGGATTATAAGTAAAATTAAATACACTGTCTCTACTAGGGTTTACTGTAAAATAGTCTCCAATTTCTTTATAAAACTGTTTCATTATTTTATTCTGACATGAAGCAAACTTTCTATTTGCTTCGATTTTCATTTTTTGTCTTTCGGTTAACGCAATTACCAATAAATTAAAATCAGGAATATATTTTTTTGATATAGCTGTATTAAATTTTAGGAATATTTTTTTCCCAATATAAAAAGTGGCTAATGCGGCAGCAGTAGGCGCAACTGATAGTCCTAAAACACTTGTAGCACTAACTAAAGGAGATTCAGTCTTAGGAGGAGATGGTGTTAAATATTTTTTAACAAATGTATTTGTTGGAGTAGAAGATTTTACTGCTGCCACTCCAATATCAACACCAGTATTTACAAGTTGAGTTCCAATTATACCATCCCTAATAGCTTCTGACGCGGCTTTTTTTTCAGATTCATACATGCTTTTAGGCATTGATATGTATCGTTTTTTAGAATAAACATTTATAATTGAAGATAATGTATTCAATGATTCATCAGATAAAGAAGGTTGTTCTTTATTATCATTATCTATAATTTTACACATTAATTTTTTTAGTATATTTTTTTCTAAAACATTTGTAACTGCGTATTGTCCACTACATGATCCTCTAGCTTCCATAAATTCTTTATTTAACACAGTCGATGAGTCTGAAAGTACTTTTTTAATATTCTCACCAGAAAAGCTATTAAAGGCTTGCTTAGCTTTTACAAATATAGTAGTTAAACTTGTACCAGCAAGTTTAATTCCTGTGGTTACACTAGGTACAATTTCCATTATATATATATATATAGTATATATATATAGTATATTTATCTAAGTATCTCGAGTATTTTAACTCTAAATCTTTTTTTCTATAGTCAACAATATGTTTATAATATTTGTTTAAATATTACCATAAAATGTTTCTACTTAAATTATTTGCTGAATAGCGATTATTTTTCCAATTGCCACGCATACTTTTTGTACGAGTTAAGTAATTTTTTCTGCGTTTTTTATCATGATGTTTTGTATAATCTTCATACCCTATTTGTCCAAAGTTAACCCATTTATTATTATTTGGATCAAAAATTGTGTATTTTTTTGCTGGATTATTAGATGGATAAAGTTTTGCTGTTTTACCTAAATATTTATAAGCCATGTGTTGTGCTGTACGCGGTGTAGAATATAAATTAAGTTTTGATGAAAAATTCCTTTTAAGGTTTTTTTGTGTTTTATTATTAGGTCTCATATTATAATATAATTATACAAAATTATTTATTTCGTTTACCAATTAGTTACTTGTTTTAAACCCGACCAGAAACTTTCTTGGTTAGTCTTTGCCTTTTCAGACTGTTGAGCGTAATAAAAAGCTAGTGCGGCAGATTCTTCATCTTTATTCTTATTCTCATTGAAGAGCTGACGCATTGCTTCTTCTTTGCTAAGAGGTTTAGTATCAACCGATTCTCGATGACGTTTATATTCATCTACACTATTAAATTGTTTAGTTTTACGGTAATCATCCTCTGTAACTGGAATAACAGATTCTACATAAGCTTGACGTAAATCAGTGTATCCCATTCCGTCGCTGCTAAAGAGAGAACCTGAAGAAAAATTGCTATCATATGACATCAATGAAGATCCGCCAAATGTAGAAGCATAAGGATCATTTACGCCGTTATATGTAGTAAGAGTTTGAACTTCTTTTTTTCTTTTTTCCATTTCAGCAGCCATGTTAGATTTTGTAACATTTGGAGTGTAAACAATATCTTCATCAGATCTAAGCCATCCACCATATCCGTTTTCATTAGGATCTTCTAATTTATGTTTATCAAATTGTTGATTAAACCAAGAATTGAAATTTTTGGGATCTTTAAGGTCTTTTTTTTGTTCAAATACATTGTTTAAAATGTCAGCTTGATTAGAGTCGAAATATTCATTAGTGTCTGCTGTTTTTTTAATTTGAATTTTGTTTTGAAACTCGTAAATAGTTTTTAACTTGTTATATGCTTTTGAAAAAAAGATAAAATATTTTTCATCAAGACGGCATTTATCAGGGTGTGATTTTAAAACAAGTTTTTTACACTCTTTCATTACTGATTCTGTTAAACTAATATTTGAAACACCAAAAAGTTTAAACAGTTCTTCTCTTGAATAATTATCGATATTTAAATCAAGATTTTCATAAGAAGATTTATTGTGTGTTACGGGCGCAGCTTTTTCTTCAGGTACAATATTAAATGGATTTACACCAGCAAATGGATCAACAATTTTATCATTTCCAGTATCTTTAATTTTAATACCTCCTTTGTGGCAACTAGTCATAGAGACATTGTTTACATTATTATTTTTTGGCCTTTGTCTAGGTTGCATTTATTAATTTAATATATTATATTTCTATATTAAAATTAAACGAATTAAATTAATTTATATAAATTTATATAAATTTATATTTATTTATATAAATGGCAGCATTGAGGGTAGATTTAGTATTTTCTTATTGGATATACATATGGTTTATACTATATGAATTAAAATTTATAGAATATTCACCGAAGTTTCCACTTATATTAGGAGTAATCGATAATTTAATTATGTTAATTCTTATGCTATTATACGGTACGAGTAGTCGAACAATATTTTATTTTATCATAATAAATACTTTAATTAAGGTATTACCGCTATATTACTTGCGCAATGAACCAATAAAATTAAATGACATATATTTTACATGTGGTTTATTTTTTGTATTTGTTTTTTGGTTACATCTAAATGAGCAAAGTTTAGTTGGTAATATTAAATTGATACATGATTCATTATTATATGGTAAAGATCAGACACCTTTTATGGCTTTATTAAAAAAAATAAAGTCAAATTATAAAACTATTGAAATAGTATGAAATATACATTAAAAATATTAATATAAAATAATATTTAATATTAATAAATGTGTGGAATTTTTGGTATTGTTCTGAATAACAATAATGAAAATATATATAACTTAATAATAAATGGTTTAATTCAATTACAAAATAGAGGTTATGATTCAGCCGGGGTATGTGTTATTAAAAATAATAAATTTGAAATAAATAAATGTGCTTCAACTAATAAACTAAATGCTCTTGATAAGTTGATGAGTATGACAGATATTAAGGAGTTAAAAGACAGTATATATATTGGAATAGGTCATAATAGATGGGCTACTCATGGTGTAAAAAATGATACAAATGCTCATCCTCATTTATCGGGTGACACAAACTTTGTTATAGTACATAATGGTATAATTGAAAATTACAATGAAATAAAACAAAAATTGATAAAAGAAGGTTTTATTTTCAATTCACAAACTGATACAGAAGTCATTGTAAATTTATTACAATATAATTATAATAGTAATGTAGAATGTACTAATATGATAGATATAATAAAACAAACAATTGAAGAACTAAGAGGAACATATGGGTTGCTTATACAAAGTTTATATGAACCTAATAAATTGTATTGTGTTAGAAATGGTTCACCTCTATTAATTGGTCAAAATGAAGAAGAGGTAATTGTAACATCAGAACAAAGCGGTTTTTGTAACAAAATGAGCAATTATATCACTCTTCATAATGATGATATTTGTGTTATAACAAAAACAGGCGATAATATTGTTATAAATACAACACATAATTATATAAAAAAGAATGTTACTCTGGTTGATTCAAATCAAACCCCTCATCCATATGAACATTGGACATTAAAAGAAATTAACGAACAACCTGATGTTATTTTAAATTCGATTAATAAAGGAGGAAGAATTAAAAATGCGTCGGAGGTAAAATTAGGTGGATTAGAACAACATGTTGATAATTTAAAAAATATTGATAACATAATAATATTAGGTTGTGGAACATCTTATTTTGCTGGACTATATGGTATGTATTTTTTTAAACAATTATGTCAATTTAATACGGTTCAAGTATTTGATGGCGCTGAGTTTAATGAGCAAGATATTCCCATAATTGGAAATACAATATTTATATTAGTATCTCAATCAGGAGAAACAAAAGATTTACATCGTTGTATTGAGATATCTAAAAATAATAATATTACAACAATTGGTATAGTAAATGTTGTTGATTCGTTAATAGCGAGAGAAGTTGATTGTGGTATATATTGTAATGCTGGTAAGGAAGTGGGTGTTGCCTCTACAAAGGCATTTACAAGTCAAGTGGTATGTTTGTCAATGGCAGCAATATGGTTTTCTACTTTACAAAATATAAATGAGAAAAAAAGGGTGCGAATGGTTAGCGACCTACATAATTTATCAACTGACATTAAATTAACACTAGAATTATGTAGTGAGAATATTAAGGAATATATTACAAAAATTAATAAAAGTAATATGTTTTTGCTTGGTAAAGGAAGTGATGAATTTATTGCAAAGGAAGGAGCACTAAAAATAAAAGAAATCTCTTATATTCATTCAGAAGGTTATTCATCTAGTTCTTTAAAACATGGTCCTTTTGCTTTACTTGATGAAAATTTTCCTGTTATTATTTTAAATATGGATCAAACCCATCGCGCAAAAACATTAAATTGTTATCAAGAAGTTTCTTCTAGAAATGCTCCAGTATTGTTAATTACAAACGATATCTCAATTTCATCAGAAGTTTCATGTGATATTATTTACGTTCCAGAAAATAAATCATACGCGTCATTGATAGGAATTATACCAATCCAACTTTTAGCTTATCATCTCTCTATAAGTAAAGGTATAAATCCTGATAAGCCTAAAAATTTAGCAAAGGTTGTTACTGTTGAATAAAAAAATGCTTCTTTAAATAAAGATAAAAAATAATTTCTATACGTTATTTATAATGAGTATGATACTAAAATGTTTATGTTGTGCGTTTTTATTATTATTGGGATTTATAATAATTAACTATGCTTCTTGTAAAACAACAATTGAAAGTTATGGCGGCGGTGGTCGTGGTGGCGGTGGTCGTGGAAGAGGCGGTGGTGGTATAGGTCATAGAGGATATGGCAGAGGATATGGTAGAGGATATGGTGGAGGATATGGAGGAGGATATTATGGAGGATATGGCTATAACCCTGTATATATTTATGATGATTCTAATTATGGCTATTCTTATCCTTATTGGTATAGATATATTCCTTTTTTTAATTCTTATTATTAATTGTCTTATATTTAAAGATTAAGACTAGATTACTGCCTGTCCGTGTAATGGTTCCTGATGTCTACTAAACTGTGTTACGTCGCATAGTTTAAACCAATAAGCACAACATGGAATAAGCATAAATAGTATCAAACTTGATCCCAATGCGATAATAACTGTTTCTGTAACTGATAGCATGTAAATATATAATATAAATGTGAATAATGTTTATATTATAATCGATTAGTGTATTATTTAGCATCACTTTAAATGTCTAATGAGACGGTGTTACTAGCAGACTTCTTGCGACGACCACTACGTTTTGGCATATTGCCTCCAGATTGTAGCTCCTTCAAATCACTAATACTAATTGTGCTGCTATCATTTACAGGCTGTGATTGTTGTTGAGGTTGCGTTTCTTGGATATTAATTGTTTTAGTTTTTAATCCAGAGAGAATATCAGAAATATCACTAGGTCCCTTCATTTCAGGACGAGGAGGTCCACCAGGTCTTCTAGTGGTTCTATCTTGAACATCAGGTCTTTCAAAGTTCTCTCTAAGACTAATTCCATCATCTACAAAATTACTTTTACTAAAATTCAAATCAGGTCTGGCATAGCTATTATTACCAGGTCTTCCTTGAGGAGGTGGTGCTGAATTAGGTCCTTGTGTTGCCATTGGTGGCGGAGGACCACGTCCCGAAGGATTTTGAGGTTCTCCGTAGGTACCGCTGGGAGGATTCATCACATTAGACATAAATCCAGAAAATCCAGGATTAGATTGTGACATGGAATTTACAGCGGCACTTTGGAAGGAACGCATTAGATCAGGATTTTGACGTAAGATGTCGTCCATACCAGGCATAGCAGATTTAAACATAGTATTCGTCATGTGTACCATCATAGCACTACCACCTAGTTGAAATAATAACTTCAATTCGGGTGCCATAGTGGCCTTGCTCTTATATTTTTCATGTAATTCACCAAATATCTCATCATAATCAGTAACATTTTCTTGAATTTGTTCACTCCAACCGTCTAATTTAATATCAAACGGATCAAACCTATTATTTAAAAACTCCATTCCGTTAATAACAGCCATTAGCATATTGCCTTGAAATTTAACGGAGTTTTGTTTAGTTTTCTCATCCATAATAGTTTCATATTCTCCCATCATTTCTTGAAGGGAAGATTCCATCGAATATTTTTTGGATAATTCAACACCTTTTTTCTCTAAAGCTTCTAACTTTCGTAAATACTTGAATTTTTCTCTTAACATTTCTTCTTTGGTTAATTTTGGGTCACTTGGTAATACCTTATCAGGATTTAAAGGGATGTTATTAAATTTTCCATAACCGTCCCATGTTTTGTTATCATTTTCGGTTTGAGACGTTGATTGTCCAAGTCCGCTATCATTTTGTCCAAATTTCATAGAAGGTTCGCTAAATGAAACATTAGGTCCTCCGAACATTTCAGATCTAGGTTTATAACTACTAGAAGGCATATCGTCAACCAAATTGTTTAATTCATTTTCTAAATTGTTTAAATCATCCAATTCAATATCACTTGTAGGTTTTCTACTTTCCTTAATTTTATCATTCATTAGTAATTCAAGCCCGCCGCCAAAGTTGGAAGATTTAGTTCCAAATCCGCCTCCAAAATTGTCATCCGTAAATTCAAGTTCTGTAATATCTATTTCAGCCATTATATTTATTCATTAATTAGAACTTTTAATTTTAAGTCTTACGAATATTAAATATATTATTTAATAATTAATATTAGTAATTTATATTTTTTTATTATTTATAAACCACATACCTTGAAGAAAGGAATCGGATAAATCGTCCTTCTTTTTGTGCTTATTAAAATAATCAACATGTTCGACAAATCTAAAATCTGTGGTAATTAATTCTAAACACTTTGCTATGCCTAATTTTTTTCTATCACTATATTTACTTTTATCTTTTACATCACAATCTTTCAATTTATTTGATGCTGATATAAATTCAATATGGTCTACATTTAAATTTGACATAATAAAATACTGAACAATCATTCCTTGTATTGTTTTCATTCTTATTGCTAATGGTCCAATTTGATTTTCAATAATAACATAATCTATTTTACTTTCATTTTCAAATAATTTATTAAACTTGGTTTTAATATTAAGACCAATATTAAATAAATCTACATCGGCAGCTTTTTTGCTTTCAATTGTTTGAAAATACTTTAGATTTATATGTTCATTTATTAATTTAACTAGGTCTGCTTTTTTTGTTTTTGGCTGATATTTAATATTATGGCTTTCTGCTATTTCATAAAGTTTTTGAATTTTTTGTTTATTGATAAATGTCGGTTTTTGTTCTGATGTTGGAATTTGTATTTGTTGTTTTTTTGAGTGTTTTAAACAGTAGCACTTGTCGTCCTTTTTAAATTTTGCTGGTTTATTACAAATTTCATTTTTTTCAACAAAACCGCATATTATAGTATTTTCTTGTTCAGATATATCAATAATGTCCCACTTTGTTACCTTAAAATGTTCAGCTGTAGGGGATTTATCGAATAGACAAAATGCTAAATTTTTGATTCCGACATCTATTGATAGAATTTTCATATAATATTAAATTATAAAAACTTATTATTATATTGTTTTACCTTATTTACATTTTTTTTTACAGTCATTACATTTTAATACCAGGAACCATATTTTTATAGTTCTCAGGATTAATAGATGGAGCAATTAGTCTAGAATTTAATTGTTCTGCTGTTAAATAAGGATTTTTTAAATCGCTATTACAGTAACCAAATCCAGGTTTAGATGAGTCGAATATGCCTTTGAATTTATAAGGAACATTATCAGAAGGTGTTCTATCTGATTTTACATGAGGGTCTAGACCCAAATCATAACAAGCTTCCATAGAATTATAGTTCATAACTTGAAGACCATTTCGCTGTAGGTATTGACGGTATTGCCAGTTAGATTGAATACCCTCTTGTTTTTGAATTCTTTCATTAATTACAGCATCAGGTTGCCATGCGGCAAAGTTTCTTCCGTCTGCCATAATCGGTGGAAAATTAAAATTAATATTATTAGATCCGCTATAACAACTTCCCCAGCTCATTTATATATTTACAATATAAAAAACTTATTCGGCTCCAAGCAATTTGAGTAATTCATTTTTCTTTAATTTTGATGCGTCGGAGGCTAAACCTTTTTCAGAAACAATGCTTCTTAATTTTGGTAAAGATAGTTTTTTATAGTCGAGAGAATCGGGATGAGGATCTTCTAAATTTATGCTAATAGTTTTTAAATCTGAAATATTTAATGGTTCTTGAAGAGTTTCTCCGTATACAGTTTCTTCTAATTTATTACTTAATTTAGAGCTTTTACTTGATAATGATTGTACTTCAGATAATTCATCATCTAATTCATCTAACTCTTCATCTAAATCGTCTAATTCTAAATTATTTCCAGACAAGCTATCTTCATACTGGTTTTGCGAATTCATATCTATTTTGAAAACTTTTACAACATCATGATTAGATTCTTCTTCGCTTTCATTGTCATCGTCTTCATCGATATCAATTTCTTCATCACTATCATCATCATCATCATCATCATCATCATCTTCTTCATCATCTTCGCCATCAGAAACTTCAATTAATTTAGTTTCTTGATTAAAAGGAACTCTTGATTTTTCTAAAGGTTGTTCAAAATTTTGTGGGAATGAACCACCCATTCTAGTTACTGCCAATTGGTTTAATCCCATTTTTACTCCATTCATATCTTCTGCTAAAGTTGAAACAAGACTTAACATTGAAGCAATTTTGTGATTTTGATCTCTCATTTTACTTTCAAAGTAAACAACCATAAGTGCTACAACGAGCACTAATATTCCTAAAAACATTAAAAAGGTTGGATTAAATAAATCTGCTAAGGATGCCATTTATATTACAAAAACGTAATATAAATTAATTAAAATACTAACGAATTATTTTATTGATTATTTTCTTTTATAGTGTTATCAATTATTTCTTGTGGATAATTCATCTCAGTTAATACATTGATTCCGCCTTTTACTTCAGAGATGCCAGTTTCGAATTTATACGTGTAAATTAATTTATTATTATTTTTATGTGTTACCATTTTACAGTTTTGTATACCTTTAATTTTATCTAATTTTTTACAAACTTTTACAAAATGTGTGGTTAGTAAGGTTGACACATTTTTATATTTTTGTAAATAAAGCATAAATGCTGTAGCGCTCGTTTCAGCTTCTTCTGGGTTTGTACCTGAATATAATTCATCAAATGCGCAAAAATGTGTGTCATCTTTGTTATCACGTATAACATCTAATATTTCTTTACATCTGCGTGCTTCTGCTTGGAATAAACTGTCACGACCTGAAGTATCTGGAATATTTAAGTAACAATGTAAATGATTAAATGGTGCGAAATTTCCAGAATCATAAAATCCACAACCAAATTGTTGAGTAAATATTATATTAATTAATGTTGATTTCAAAATTGTTGTTTTTCCTGAAGCATTTGGGCCTGTTATGATTTGATTTTTATTAAATTTTATAGTATTCTTTACAGGATTATTGTCTTTTAAACATGCGTAATAACTGTTCCTAAATACACCTTTCTTTTTATTGCTAACAAATTTAACAAAATTCATTTTTCTCTCTACAATGTTGATTTGTAATCCTTCGATACAATCAATATAGCCATTGAAACCTAATGAATACATAATAGCATTATCGTATTCTTTTTCACTATGTAATTCATAAAAGTATTTCAATACTCTACCAATTTCCTTAAATTTTCCTATATTATATGGACTATACTCAGTTATTGATTTTAAATTTGAATTAATATTTTTAAGTGTATTAATTTTTGTTATAAGGTTATTATTGAAATCTTTATGTGTAGTTAATTCTTTTGAGAAGTGTAGATAGTTTTCCATTGAATATATAGTATTATCTAGGTATGAATTAATAATTTTAAAATGGTTATGAATTGTTTTCATGTTATTATTGAATTTAACACAAACCATAATATTTTGGTAAATTGAAAATAAATAAAATGCTGCTGATACTAATATATATATTCTCTCTTGAGCGTTTATATCTGAAAAATTTACGGTAAATAGTTTTCCTATAGCATTTGTTTGCGCAACTGTTTTAAGAACAGTTATGTATTCACTAACATCAAGAGGTATTCCTTTCATTTTCAAAATAAAAAAAGGTATAATCATTATTATTATTGGAACCATTAGAGAGAAAATAGGAGAAAATAGATTGTATAAGCTCATAAATTGTAGAAAAATTTCGGATTTATTTAAAAATTCTATTGTTTCCCAATCGACATAGTAATATTTCTCTCTAAAACCAGATTCAATCTTTAATTCATTCCATATTTCAACAATATTTTTATAGTTAGAAGATAGTTTTGTATATCTAATTTCAGGTTGAACATAATCTTTAATAAGTTTTTGATTATCTTTTAAAAAATTAATATCAGAAGTATAGTAATTAATCATTTGTTCTGATATTTTTTTAGACACATCATTATCTGTGTTAAAACAAAAAGAATAAATTGAATTACATGAACTATCAATTGTTTCAATAAGTTCTAAATCAGTTGATATATTTTTTTTTAACTCATGTTTATCTTTAATATAAGATATTGGCATGTTAAAATAATCATTAATTTTACAAACTATACTAGATTCTTCAGTTTTCATTATATTTAAATTTATAATAGAAATATAATGAAATTTTTTAACGAATGTTTTTATTTCCCCTTCATGAAATCAAGATTTCCAGGCATTTCAGAAATTTGAGTTGCGTAATGCTGTTCAATTTCTTTCAACTTAGGTACATCGCGTCTAGTAATCAAATTAATTCCGACTCCCTTTCTACCCCAACGACCAGATCGCCCAATTCTATGAAGATAAATGTTTACACATTTAGGGATATCAAAATTGACCACAACACTAACTTGCTGAATATCAATACCTCTAGCAGTAACATTTGAAGAAATTAATACACGAGAACGTCCAACCCTAAAATCTTCAAAAGATGTTGCTCTCTCTTCTTTATCCATACCACTATGAATTCGACATACAGAAAAATCATCTTCCTTCATAGCTTCATATAGATCTTGAACGCGTTTTACACTGTTACAATAAATAATACTAGAACTGATTGAAATTAAACTATACAAATCTTTTAATGTTGCGTACTTTTGCCTATCATCATCGACAGCAATGTAGTACTGAGCAATACCTTCTAGGGTTAACGCTTCACGTTTAACACTAATTCTAACAGGATGTCTCATAATTTTCTCAACAATAGCATTAATACTATCAGGAAGAGTAGCACTTACTAAAGCTACTTGAATATTGCTATTAAAATATTGAAAAATACTATAAACTTGTTCCTTAAACCCAGCAGATAACATCTCGTCTGCTTCGTCAAGAATTATTAGTTTAATTTTTTTACACGAGATTTTGCTGCGTCGCATCATATCAAATACTCTACCAGGACATCCACAAATAACATGAGGAGTTTTCTTATTTGAAAAACTGCTACCTTCTTCAATAATAGAACCTCCATATAGTGTTTGAACTCTTAATCCTTCCATCATACTCCCTAACCCTGTAAAAACTTTTGCTGTTTGAATGGTTAGTTCTTTTGTAGGAGATAAAACTAAAACTTGGGTGTTATTATCTGATACATCTACATTAGCTAATGCTCCAATAGTAAAAGTAGCTGTTTTACCAGTTCCTGATTGTGCCTGAATAACAATATCTTTTCCCATGATTAGAGGCTTAATAGCTTGTTGTTGGATTATACTTGGAACCTCAAATCCATAAGAATAAATTCCTCTTAATAGTAAGGAATTTATTTCTAACTCATCCCATGAGTTAATTTTAAACGACGGGTCTAATACCACGTCGTTTACATCGCGCGCTTCAATAACTTCAGTTTCAGTAGTTGACATTTATAGTATAGTATGTCATTATCTATTTAAGTGTATTTACAAATATTATTATATTTAATAAAAAATTGATATAAATAATACATAGTATATTATAATACATATCAGAATGGCAAAAACAATGAGACACGTATATACTCTTGAAAAAATTACTGAAATATTATATCAGGGGTTTGAATATAAATTACCTGATGAAAATCTTGCGATTATTTCAAAATTATCATCAGAAGTAGGTTCACCAGATTATATTAAAACGCCTGTTTTTCAAAAGAGGGAAAACCCAATGAAGGTTGAACCAAGTGTTTACAGTAAAGAGTCTTCTAGTGGAGGTGGAGGTGGAGGTGGATATAAAAAACGTCGCGGTAAGGCTAATGAAATTGTTAATGATGAAGATTGGGATCAATTGAGAACCTTTCAGACTACTAAAATTGAAGAAAAAACTGGTATTGATACTCAAATTGATAATATTCGTGTTAATTTAAATAAAATGTCTGATAAAAACTATAGTGATATGCGTAATAAAATTATTGATATTATTGATAATTTAATCGTGGAAAATATTACAGATGAGGAAATGGTTCGTGTTAGTTCTATTATTTTCGATATTGCTTCCACTAACAGATTTTATTCTAAGATGTATGCTGATTTATATTCTGAGTTGTCAAGTAAGTATGATACGTTGAAAAACACATTCGAGAACAACTTTAAGAAGTTTGTTGATCTATTTAATATTATTGAATACGTTGATCCTAAGGTAAATTATGACAGATTTTGCGAAATTAATAAATCTAATGAAAAGAGAAAGGCGTTGGCATCATTCTATTTAAATCTAATGATTAATGGTATTATTGATAAAGTTCAAATAATGTTAATCACTAGAAATCTATTGGATCAAATTTACAGATTCATTTCTATAGAAGATAAAAAGAATGAAGTAGATGAACTTATTGAAACTATAGCAATTTTATATAAAAAGGATATTTATGATCATGATGATGGGGATAGTTACGAACAAATTGATGGTTTTACAATTAATGAAGTTATTGAAAAAATTGCTAAGAGTAAAGTAAAGGACTATAAGAGTCTAACAAATAAGGCGTTGTTCAAGTTTATGGATTTGATTGATATGTAATTAAAAATTTATAACAATTAAAAATTTATAACAATTAAAAATTTATAACAATTAAAAATTTATAACAATTAAAAATTTATAAACATTTTTTTAATATTATTTAAATAGTTGACTATATTTAAATGATGTCTAATAATAATTATAATGAACAAAGTGTCGCAATTTCTTATTATATTGAAGAAATTGAAAACCAAGAAAAAGACGAAATAAATATTGAAGAATTTATGTATGAAATGGAAAACAATGAATTTAATGATGAATTAACTGTTCCAAAAATGATAAATTATCATGAAAATTTTACCGTTAAAGAGTTGTTACTAATTTGTGACTATTATGGGTTTTCTAAGGAACTAAAAACGAATAAATGTAATAAAGACCAAATTATTGAAATTCTGGTTTCATTTGAATCTAAATTAAATAATTCTGATATTGTTTTCAAAAGACAAAATATGTGGTTTTTTATAAATGAACTTAAAAATGATAAATTTATGAAGAAATTTATATTATGGTAAAGAAATATAAAATATTTTGTATTTGTATTAAATATAAAATATTGTAATAAAATATAAATGGTATTATCTAAACTAAATAGTGATGTAAGTTATCCTGAACTAAAAAGTGTGGATTCGGGAGATTTAAAAACAGAAGCAAATTTATATCAGTTAGAAATAAAAGAAATTGATGTAATTGTCGCTATTGGAAACGCAAAAAATACTTTTGAAGATAAAAATATAATTTATTTTCCTATTTATTTAGTTAAATATAACAATAAAGTTGTTCAAATTGGTGTTTATGAAATAAAGGCATCTGATTATTTGAGTTATTTGGACGATTATAATAATCTTGATGTAGAAAAAATGGAAGAACCATTAGTATATTCATTTGCCACGAAAGAATATATAAATAAACTTCATTTAAAACCTGATGTACCTCTAAGAAGAATTGAAGGTGTTGATAAAGAAGAAGGCGAGATAACAGACTCTGAAAATGAAGAGGAGGAAGAAGAGGTTGATTATAATGAATATTATGAAATACCAAAGGAGAGAGAAGATATTTTTATAATCACTAAGGGAGTTCCCTTACCACCATTATTAAAAGAAGAAACTAAAAAACAGGCAAAGGATTACAGAGAGAAATATCATGAAAGTCCAAAGGATACCTGGATAGAAAAATTTATGAAAAATAAAAATTATACTATTGTAGATAATGAAGCTGGGGGAGATTGTTTATTCGCAACTATTAGAGATGCTTTTTCTAGCATAGCACAACAAACATCGGTACATAAATTAAGGAAAAAATTGGCTACTGAAGCAACTGAGAAAATTTTTTTAAATTATAAAGAACTATATGATACATATAATGCTACATTGATTAGAGATACCAATAAAATTAAAGAATTAGAAGCTGAATATACGTTATTGAACCAAAGGTTTTCTGAAGTTATTGATAGAAATGAACAAAAAATGATTTCGAGTGAGGCTAAAAAAGTAAAAGAAGAACATGACAGACTTGTAAAAGAAAAAAAAATTACTACTCAAATGTTAAAGGAATATAAATTTATGAAAAAAGTTGATACATTAGAAGCATTTAAACATGAAATTAAAAAATGTGATTTTTGGGCAGATACATGGGCTATATCTACATTAGAAAGAATTCTTAATATTAAGTTTGTTGTTATGTCAAGTGAATTATACAAAGCCGGTGATACTAAAAATGTATTACAATGTGGTCAATTAAATGACACTATTTTGGAACAACGTGGGAGATTTACACCTGAATTCTATATTATGATTGACCACACAGGCGATCATTATAAACTTCTTGGGTATAAGAAAAAAATGATATTTAAATTTTCTGAAATACCGTATGATATAAAGAAGATGATTGCTGAAAAGTGTTTGGAAAAAAATGCTGGACCATTTGCTATTATTCCCGATTTTCAAAAGTTTAAAGCTGGAACAACTAAAACTATTATTAAAGAAGCTCAGTATGAAGATATAACTGAAAGTAAATTAAGAGGCTTATATAATGATGATATTGTATTACAATTTTACTCAAAGTCTGTTGGAAAACCACTTCCAGGAAAGGGTAGTGGAGAGAAAATTCCTAATGAAAGAATGAAGGAATTTTCTGAATTAGCTATTATACCAGATTGGCGTAAGAAGCTATCCAACTTTTGGGTCCAACCTTTCTCTCTTGATAATCATCAATGGGCATCAGTTGAACACTATTATCAAGGCTCTAAATTTAAAAAGACTCATCCTGATTTCTATTTGAGTTTCTCTCTTGATTCTGGGACAGATTTATCTAAGGATCCTAACATGGCCAAAGCTGCTGGAGGTAAAACAGGTAAATTAAAAGGTGAACTTTTAAGACCAATTGAAGTAACAGGTGATTCAGATTTTTTTGGAAAAAGGCAATCGAGAGAAATGTATAATGCTCAGTTTGCTAAATTTACACAAAATGAAGATTTAAAGAAGCTTCTATTGGCTACAGAAGACGCCAAGTTAACGCATTTCTCTAGAGGCTCTGAGCCTATTGTATTTGACGAGCTCATGTTAATTCGTGATAAAATTAAACGCAATGAAATATAAATATTTACAATAATTAATTATAAATATTTATTCTTTATTTCTTACTGAAAAAACAAGAGCAGCATCCTTTTGATATCAATTCTGATTGTAAACTTAATAATGAAATACATGAGTCCATTAAAGCATTAAATTGACTTAAAAATGCGTCTTGTTTGTCTGGATCTACCTTTATTCTTCTCTCTTTAATTAGAACATGAACTATAAATTTAATGATCTCCGCACAGATTGCTGCACGTTTTTCAGTAGACATTTTTTCTATCTTTAAGCTAAACATAAATTCATAAAGTTTTTGAATTATAGTAATTAAAAATGGAATATCATTTGAGTCAATTTTTCCATCTTTCATAATTTCAAACATTGCTTTTTCAATATCATTTAATAAATTAGGTGAAATACTTACCAAACTATTTAAGATATCAATATATTCCTTATTTAGTATATGAGTTTTTTGTTTTATTTCTTCCTTAACAAGATCTACTAAATTTTTTGGAATTTGAATGGCAATAACTTTATCAATTTTCTCTTTAACTTCATCAATTTTCTCTTTAATTTCTTCTTTAATTTCTGTTAAAATTGAAACTTCATCTAAAAGTGGTTCCTTTTCTAAGTCTAATTCAGATGTTTCTTTTTCTAAAATTATAGCTTCTGAAATTTCAGGTTCTAAAATTTCAGGTTTAATCATAGGAGTAGTTTCAGTAACAGATTCAGTAAGAATTACAGTTTCTTCTGAAACAGTGTTTACAGGCGGTTCTTCAATAATGTTTTCAGGCATCTCTTTAGCTTTTGTTGTCTTCTTTTTTTTTTGAGGAGTAGACATATTATTAATATGTCTTAATATATTTTTTTTATTTAGTTAACGATTTATTTATTTTAAAAGACAATTACTGCCTTGTTCATTAATTTTTGAAGTAGTATTATTTGGACAACATCCATATCTAGTACCCGCACAACCGCCTATTGGTTTTGGAAATGGATCTGGAGTTGGTGGAGGTGGTACATATGGTTGTGGTTGATAACCTGGACCTGGTCTATAACCGGGACAATTTGTTCCATAATAATTTACTTTTGAGTCAACTCCATTTGGACAACAACCAAACGAAGTTTGAGAACATGACGCATTTGTTGATATATTAGGTGAAATTATTGTTATGTGATTTAATACAATTAAAATTAAAAGAATAATTGCTAAAACTGTAATTATTGAGCTATCCATATATATTTTACATTTAAAAAAATATTAAGACAACTTATTAAAAATAAATAGAACAATATAGTAAATGAAGCTATCAAAAAATAGTAAACAACTCATGTTATTTTTTACAAAAAATAAGCATATAAATAATATTAAACAATCTAAACACACAGATATTATACTTAATGAACTTTATAATGATATCTTAAATTCTTATAAATATTTAAATAACTTAAAACAAAAAGGTCAATATTATACTGTTACAACTAAACAAGTTTTGACAGCATCACAAATCTCTAAACCACAAAATTTTAATTCAAATAGCTTTCCTGAAATAGTACGCAAACATATTGATGAACTAACTATGTCCGAAATAACATATCATTTTTCTCTCTATGGTAGAAATATCAAAATACATTTTATAGTTGAAGATGACAATGTTGAGTTGGAAATAGAGACATATAATAAACACGTCGATTCAATCATTATGTGGTTATATATATTAAATCAATACGCCTCAAAACAATGTGCTAATTCATTAGTTATATATTTATATTTTACTTCTCTCGAAAAAAAGATTCCTAATTCTAATATTTTTATACTTGATGAAATAAATGTAAATACAGCATTTACAACTACATGTCCAAAGGATTCAGAAATAGTAGTATTTAGAAAAGAAGAATGGTTTAAGGTTTTTATTCACGAAACATTTCATAATTTTGCCTTAGATTTTTCAGATATGAATAATAACAACGCGAATAAATGTATTTTAGATATTTTTAAAGTAAATTCAAATGTCAACTTATATGAAGCATATACAGAATTTTGGGCTGAAATTATGAACGCATTGTTCTGTAGCTTCTTCTCATTAAAGGATAAAAATGACATAGAAGACTTTCTCTCTAATGCTGAATTCTTTATTAATTTTGAAAGAACATTTAGTTTCTTTCAGCTTGTAAAAACACTAGACTTTATGGGTTTAACATATAAAGATTTGTATTCAGAAACAGAACGTAGTCGAATGCTTAGAGAGAACTTATATAAGGAAAAAACAAATGTGTTATCATATTATATTATAAAAACGGTACTAATAAATAATTATCAAGGAACTTTATCATGGTGTAAAACTAATAATCTTTCTCTCTTACAGTTTAAAAAAACTATAAAAAATCAAAGTGAGTTTTGTAAATTTATAGAGAATCATTACAAAAGTAATAGTATGTTAAATGGTGTAACAGACACGAAAAAGTTTTTAAATGAATTACGTAAAAAGAGTAAAAAAATAAATTTATCATATATTCTATCAAATCTACGCATGAGTATTTGTGAATTAGGTTAAAGCCGAAGGCGACAGAATCAAAGCCGAAGGCGACAGAATCAAAGCCTTATTTAAAGCTTTCCTTCATTAGACATTTTTAAATGAGTTTTACAATAAATTTCTCCAGGTAAACACTTTATTAGACAACAATTATTATTTTTACCTTTTTTAACGCACACATATTTATAACTTCCATTTCCAATTGACCGCTTATTTGATTTCCATGCTTCACTAGCTTCATCAAAGTCAATATTGACTTCATATAATGCCGTGTTTTCATGGTTTGATTGACTTCTTGTCTTCATAATTGTAGTTGTATATTTGTTAAGTTAGAGAGAAAATAGTATTTCAATTTTATTTTTAAATCTGAAAAGGTGTACATTTATCCTTCAATTTTAATTAACTTTTAAAATAAAATTGAAAAAAATTAAGTTAAATATTATAATAATATCAAAAACAAACATAAACAAGAAGGTACAATGGGAATTAAACATTTAAATAGGTTCTTCAAGGAGAACGCAGGAGAATCAATGAAGTTTATATCTATAGCAGATTTATCTGGTAAAAAGATTGCTGTAGATATAAGCATTTATATGTATAAATATGCCTCAGATAATGTATTAATTGAAAATATTTATCTAATGCTTTCGGTATTTAGACATTATAACGTAATTCCGATATTCGTTTTTGATGGTAAACCACCAACTGAAAAAAAGGAACTACTTAAAAAACGGCGTCAAAACAAGAAGGAAGCCGAAGAAGAGTTTAACCAACTTAAAAATAAATTAATTAATAATGATGGCATGGATGATATTGAAAAGCAAGATATAATTAATAATATGGATATGTTAAAAAGAAGATTTGTAAATATTAATAAGAATGACATTGAAAATGTAAAGGAACTTATTAGATCATATGGTGCTACGTATTATGACGCGCCAGGTGAGGCAGATGAGTTATGTGCTATGCTAACAATTAAAGGAAAGGTATGGGCTTGCTTAAGTGAAGATATGGATATGTTCGTTTATGGGTGTCCACGAGTTATAAGATATCTTAGCTTACTAAATCATACTGCTGTTATTTATGATATGAAAGGAATTCTTGAAAATTTGGGAATAACTCAAAAAGAGTTGAGAGAAATTTGCGTATTATCAGGCACAGATTACAATAGTTTAAATGATGAATCTAAAAATTCACCTAGTCTATACACTACATTAAAATATTTTAAAAAATTTCATAAAGGTAAAAACAATATTGAATTTTATGATTGGTTAATTGAGAATACAGACTACATTAAAGATAACGAAATTCTTAACAACATCTACAATATATTTGATATAAATAATGGACACAATAATATTAAGGTATTTGAAAATATTAAAATTGCTAATGGACCAATTCTGAAAGAAAATATTAAAAATATTTTAAAAACAGATGGATTTTTATTTCCTGAAAACAAACAATTTTAAATTATAAATTTTTTTTCTATTTAAAAGTATAAATTATTATTATATACCATGTTAGATTTATATAATAATAAGTATGATAGACAGACACTAAAAGATAATATTTATGCTGTTAAACTGATTGATATTTTAAAAACCCAAACAATTGATGTTACATTTGCGGTTCGTTATATTTTAAATAAAAATTACCAATTAGACGATGACGATGTAATTATAACAACAACTGATGTTTTATTTTACCAACCTCATATAACAAAAAACTCACTTATTATCGAAATGTTTAAGTATAAACGTGATGATGACAGCGTCGATGATTTTGAAACTGTGGCAAATAGAGATAAGTAATTCTAAATAAAAATTGTTGTATCTATATTTTCATAAGTTCCGCATGAAAATTGAGGTATTTGTTCATATTGAGATGTTTTTAATAAATCGCGCATATTAATAACTAGTTCTCTCCAAGTACAAGTTGGTTTTTGTTTTATTGCTTCTAATAAAGACCAAGTCATAGCTCCACTTGCTTTATTATTTATAAAAGCATCGGCACTAGTTTGATAATCACTACATCCGCTAATCATAAATACGTCTCCATTTGTTTCTAATTGTTTGATATTTTCGGTAAACTTATCATAGTTAAGACTATCCATATATTGATATCTTAAATCTAAAACTGAACCACTGAAACAGCTATCAAACATACCAAATAAAGTAACATTTGGTTTTAAATTTTGTTGAATAATAGTTTTTAGTTCATCATCAAGAATCATATTAAAATCACAAGGGACAATTAATTGATCATATCCAGTTTTTTCATCTCCATTTCTATCTATAGCATAAGAACCATGACCGCTATATAAGAAAAAAAGTAAATCTCCTGCTTGACAATTAATTAGAAGATTTTTAAATTCCTCCAAAATATTATTTTTTGTAGCTTTTTTAGTGGTTAAATCAGTTAAAACAGTAATATCATTAAACCCTTGTTTTGATATTCTCTCTTTAATAGAATTTACATCATTAATACAACCGTATAATTCATTAGATGTTCCTGTGTAGTTAATACCAATTAAAAGTGCCTTTTTATTTTTATTAATTGTTATTGTTTTTGGTACATATTTTTTAATACTTAATATGCTCTTGTCTAAATTTATCCTTAGATTATTAACATTACTATAGTATTGATTAACTAAAGAATTAATTTGTCTTTGTTTTACATTATTTGATTGTCTTGAATTTTGAACAGATCTAATATTTGAAACTGTGGCAGAATATAAACGCGTCACGCTAGTATTAAAAGTAGAATTATTCTCGTTAATTCTGTTTTGTTTATAAGTATCTAAATCACTCATTATACTATAATTAAATATAATAAGTATTTCAAATATATTAATGATAAATTATATAGTCCACATGGGATTACATAATTTTTATTTTGTTTTTATTTTTATTTTATTTTATTTTGTTTTTATTTTGTTTTTATTTTGTTTTTATTTTGTTTTTATTTTGTTTTCTTAAAAGTAGATATTTAAGCAGTGGCAACCTCAGCCTTGACA
>Ga0114978_10000254_pt1 | contig 44647 bp, 64 predicted proteins | sample S_140212_EF_Meta_FD_87027 | JGI IMG/M metagenome (GOLD analysis project Ga0114978, IMG submission 87027) | Freshwater microbial communities from Lake Simoncouche, Canada to study carbon cycling - S_140212_EF_MetaG | ecosystem: Environmental > Aquatic > Freshwater > Lake | place: Lake...
CGATAATACCATGCATTATTAGCCTTACACCGATAATACCATGCATTATTAGCCTTACACCGATAATACCATGCATTATTAGCCTTACACCTATAGTACCATGCATTATTAGCCTAACACCGACAATACCTTCAATTATTACACTTGTTGGTGTTACATTGCCTTCAATTATTACATTTGGCCCTGCTCCAGCTTTAGGCCCAGTCCAATTTGGTGCTGCTCCAGTAATTGGCCCAATTGCATTTGGCCCTGCTCCAGCTTTAGGCCCAGTTGTTTTTGGTGCTGCTCCAGCTTTAGGCCCAGTCCAATTTGGTGCTGCTCCAGCTTTAGGCCCAGTCCAATTTGGTGCTGCTCCAGCTTTAGGACCAGTTCTATTTGGCCCTGCTCCAGCTTTAGGCCCAATTCAATTTGGCCCTGCTAATGTTCCGTCTACCATACAGGTTCAAGACAGTATTCCAGAAACTATAACCGTTACAGGTGGTTGTTTTCCTAGTCAAATTATTTTAACTGGAAATACCATTCCAAATGTAATTAGTTTTACAGATTCCAAAATACCAGACACAATTTTAATAGCTGGTGGCAGTAGTATTCCTACTGAAATTGATCTTAATTATGGTAGCCCACCAACAATTAGTGTTTTTTGGGGAACTCCCCCAGTAGTTACATGTACTGTAAACATTGTATGTCCATCTTCTGCTTTATATGCAGCCAATAATGCAAGAAATTCATTATATGAAGATTCCGATAAATTAAAATTTAGTGATTTAACAATGCAAATGGATTACGATACAAATGGTATTCCAAAAGAAATCAACTTAATAGTACCTGAAATTAGAGACATTCAAGTATTACACGATATTCCTGAATACATTCAGATACAAATGCCAGAAATAAAAGACATAAAAATAAAACTTGAAGATAAACTTCCAACTGAAATTAAAATTGTAAGTGATTTTCCTAGCATTATCCAAATAGATGCTGGAAACATGCCAAATACTATATTTTTAAAATCGGAAAATATACCAAGTATTATTAGATTAGAGAGTGACATTGAATTGCCATGCATGATTAAGTTTGATGTTGGAAATATTCCTCAATCAATTAGTATAACTGGTATTCCTGATTTCATTGAGATAAGGGGATCAATACCATCGGAAATAAACTTGAAAATGCCTGAAAATCCAGAGATTGAAATGGTATACAAAGGCAGTCCAATTGAAGTTAAAATTGAATTAGACTATAAAAAAATTCTTGGAGATGAAAATGGAGAAGACTATCCGTGTTTTGCAATCATACCATGTAAAAACAAGAAATGAAAAATTTAAAATTTCAATTCGCAATCATCATTCGGGAAATCAATATGCTTTAACAGAAAACAAAAAAATTTGGGTAAGAGATTTTGGTATTAACCATGCTTCTGCTTTAGATTTAAATAATTTTTATTTAGAACATGAAATAAGTACAATTATTAACAATGAAATTATCAACAGTTATCACAAGAATTCTACTTACGAACCTGAAAATTTATTTGATAAAACAGTATTCATAGTATCTGATGGGTTTGAATTTGAAAAAACATTAGATTTAATTAATTCTGTAAATATACGCAATCCATATATTATTCTAACAAACAATTCACTAAAGCTTTGGAATAAAAACAAGTATTTGCCAAGTCTTTTTGTAATAAACAATCCTTACAAAGATTGTTTAAGTAGCATAAACAAAAGAATATTTCCAAGATTGTTGGCAAGTACTAAAACTCATCCAGAATTTTTTAAAAATTACAATTACGGAGCAGGATTATATGTTTATCATTCTACTCCCAATAAAAATTATCAAGCACCAATAAAAAATGATTATTCAAAGCACATAGATGATTATAGAAATCCTATTTGTGCTGCTTTAATAAATTGTTATTATGGAAATGCCAAGAATATCTATTTAATGTCTTGTTCTGATGGTTACAAAGAAAATAAACATGGTGCAATTTTAAAAAACAACATGTATCAATATCCTCAACAAATTCTAGCAGATGAAATTATTAACGCAAATATATTTTGGTTTATGAAAAACAAACCAGAAACAAACATAAAATATTTTGGAATTGATAAAAGTTTTTATTATGCAACCTATATAAATGAAGAGGAATTTAGAGAAGATTTTCATGAACAACAATAATTTTTTATCTTATGATGGCTTTGACAAATGGCTAAAGAAAAATTCCATAAGTGAAAATAAAAAAAATACTTCGGAAAAAGTATATTCAAAAATAAAATTTTCAAGTTTAATTGAAAAAATAGAAGTTCATGAAGGAGACATATTTGAAATCGCAAAATGTTTTAGAAAAAATGGTGGAACAATAATTGAATCTGTAAATAATATTTTAACAATAAAGACTAAAAAAGGAATTTTTTCAATTGAAGAAAATGACACAAAACATAAAAGCTATTAAGAAAACACTACTGAAATGTAGTGTTTTCTTAATAAAGACTAATGGTTATTATTTAATTTCAACTGGTATCTCAGATTTATCAACACCAATTTTATTATTAATTCCATTATGAGCTTTTTCTTTTGCACTAGCAGGACAATTAAGGTCATCACATGCTGCATGATAACCCCTAATATATTCAACAACTCTTGCATCTTCCAATTGGTTCATGCCACGATAATAACCTTCATGCCAAATTTTAGTAAAATCATTGGAATCAGGTTTTTGGTTAGAAATAACCGACAAAATTCCATCCACCCTTCCAGCACTTTTAGAGTTTTCAATATCAGCTTGCCTATTATTATTTCTAATATCCATTAGCAAGTTATAATAAACTTCTCTAAAATTATCGTCATTTAGCTTTCCACCAGCAGAATTAACTGAATTTACCAAACTCAAACCTTCAATTTTATTGTTTTGGAAAATAGCAAATGCTGCCAATGCTATAACACAAAATGTCAAGATAGATATTATTAAATTTTTATAATAACTTTCTTGGTTTTTTACTGATGTTTGATAGTTCTTCTGCACTTGTTCTTTTGAAACATTGGTTGGACTTCCAATAGAACAAGAACCCGCACTAATCGTTGAAATAGTCTCTTGCATGTTTTTCTCCTGCAATCCTATAAATGGGTAATTCTTTCACCAGATTATTTTATATCAAACAAATTCTTTTTTTGCAACATTATTTTTTGAGACTGTAAAAAATTTTTTGGATTTTCTTTTAGCCAATTTGAAAAAACTGGCCTATTTGTTATGGGTAAATTTGTAAATCCTTTTTCTAAAAGTCTTTTTTTCAAAGTGTCAAAATCAACAGAAGATTCTATTACAAAATCATAATTCATATGATAAGGCTTGTAAAAATTTTCTAAAGTTTTTGTTTTTTCACTATTTAATCCAATAATTGCAAAGTTTTTAATGCTGGTTCTTGTAACTTTTTCTCCATCAAAAACCATTACAAGTATCATTCCTTTTCTATCTCTTCTAGGCATGTATAAAAAATTTTGCATTTATTCCAATTCTTTAAAAAGTAAATTTTTATTTTTTTTAATATTTTGAAAAATTTCTTGGACAGTTTGATCTTTATCAATGCTGTCTATTTCAAAATTATTTAAAAATTCTTCTAGTGCATTTGCAGCATCTAAAAAATTAGATGCGGTATCTTTTAAAATATTGTCTTCCATATTATTTTAACTCATGATATTATCAAATTACAAAAACATTTATAAAAACTACTGTATTTCATATTTAGGTGATAATTTTATCTATCCTGTAATATTATCTAATTTAAGAGATTTATTAGAAAAAAAATACGAAAATTTAAATATTTATTATTGCTACAACACAAAAATTTACGACAAATTCAAAAATAAAAAAAATGTAATTTCTAAAACCTTTTTGCAAGAAAATCAAATGTTTGGTTATGTTTTTGATTTAAAAGAAAATTTTATATCAAATTCAATTGAAAACTTAATTAATTTTGAAAAATTTGATTTTTATTTTGAAATTAAAAAACAAATTTCAAGAAAGTGTTTATTAATTAAAAATTCAATAAATAATTCTTTGACAGATTTAGAAATTACAAAAATAAAAAACGAAATGTGCAAAAAAGGTTATGAAATTGTTGAAAAATTTAATAATACACAAGAAATAGGTGCTATCGCAGGAATTGAATCACCAGAGTTATTTGCAGCAGCTTTTTACGGAATACCAACATTTTTATTTGATAAAAAATCAACAAGTATAAATCTTTACAAGAAAATGTTTTCAAATCATGAAATTTTAAATTAATTACAATAAATAGAGTTATACAATAATACAAAATTATTAAAGGAGCAATATATGAGTCTTTTCCAAGTTAAATTAAATAATAGTGTTCAAGGCAAGCTCGATCTTAATCCAACTACAAATATACAACTTAATACGAGCATTCAACGAACTGCATATATTACTTCTTGTAGTGGTAAGATTATGGAAATGGCAGATGGTACTGAATTTTATGGAAGTAATTATTACAAACAGTTTGTACCAGCACCAATAGGAACTGCAACTGAAGAAACATCTTTCTTAGAAATTATTGAGGATGATGGTGGTGTTTGCATAGATAACGAACCATACAGCATTCCAATTGTAACAGCTGTTTCAACTGTTACCACAAGTTTTGTAACCGCTGTAGATTACATAACAAATTTCAATGGTGTTGCTAATTTTATTCAAATTACCAACAATGGAGGATCAGCAGTAAATGTAAAACTAAATGGATCTACGGCAGCTGTATTTTCCATTGATAAAAGTGCTACTCAAGTATTTAACAATGGTGACATTAATGTTTCTTCTATTGCATTTAATGCAGCAACAGCAAATTCTGCTTCTATTCAAATTATTGCTGGTGTTACTATTGCTTGTTAATTTTAATTAAAAATAAATAAAAAGAGTGCAATCTATTTGCACTCTTTTTCTATTTTAGATCATGACATTATTCAAAAACACTTTTGAAAAAGACATTAACTTGGAAAGTTATTGCAAAAAAAGTAAACAAATTTTGTTCCGAAGAAGAACAGGAGGTTTTGGTGATATATTAATGATGAGAATGATTTTTGAAGATATTAAAAAAACTTATCCAGAATTCTCAATTCATTGGGCAATGCCTGTAAAATACCATTCTATTGCAAGCCATCCTTATGTTGATGAAATCATAGATTACGAAAAAATAAACAGAAAAAATTATATTAATTCAATAAATTTAAGTGATATTTGCATTGCTTATGAATCGGTACATAAAAAAGAATGTTTGCTGCACAGAAGTGATATTTGGGCTAAAAAATGTGGAATTGAATTAAAAAATCATAATATGCATTTGAATCCAAATGTAGAATCTATAGAAAAAATGAAAACATTAATGGAAGAAGTAAAAAAATTTAAAAACGGAAAAACAATAATTTTTTGTCCTTTTTCAGCAAATCAAGCAAAAGATTTGCCTGATTTTCAAATAAACTTTATCATTAATTTTTTAGAAAAAATAAAAATAAATTGTTTGGTTCTTCACGATCAAAAAGATTTAAGGCTTTATGATAAAAATTATCCTATTTTAACTGTTAATAATTTCAAAGATGTAATAGCAACACATCACTTAGCAGATGCAGTAATATCAGTTGATACTGGCCACTTACATTGTGCTGGTGGTCTTAAAAAGCCTCTTTTAGGTATTTTTGGATATATTGACGGAGATATTTATTGTAAATATTACGATTGCATATTAATTCAAAAACACCGAAAAAATAATAATTGGCCATGTGATGGGCCTTGTTGGAATTATTTTAATTGCCCAATTCCTCATGATACCCCTCAAAAACCCTGCATGACTATGATTACAGAAGAAGAAATAACAGATAAAATAAACTTATTACTAGATAAATATAACCTTTAGGAAATTTATGGCATCATATATCAATCATGACAATATAAAAATAATCACAAAAGATGGAGAAATTAAAATTCATCTAAGCATTGATTTAAATGTAAATATGAATGGAGAATTTAATTCATCTGGTTACTTAAAAAAAAACAATGAAGAAACTATACTAAAGACAGAAGAAGAAAAAACTATCTGGCAAGTACCAGATTTTTCAGCTGTAAAAAACAAAGTAAACTTTGGAAAGCAAGAATGAAAGAAGTGTTAATATGAAAGTAATATCTTTTGATGTTGGAACTTACAATTTAGTTTGTTGTCAGAGAAACAAAGAAAATAATTTTTCTTATAAAAAAGAAATTAATGCATTTTTAGAACTTCCAACTGAAAATAAATTTGTCTTTAACATGATGAAAAATGCTGGAGTTCCCCTTATTGAAAAAGATAAGGTAGCATATGCTTTGGGAGAAGCAGCAGTAAACATGGCCTATACTCTGCCTAGTTTAGAATTAAAAAGGCCAATGTCAGATGGTTGTGTAAACCCAAAAGAAAAAGATGCTTTTCAAATTCTTTCTATTATGATTCATAGCTTAATTGGCGATTTAGATGATAATGGATTATTGTATTACTGTATTCCCTCGAATGCAATAAATCAAGAAACTGATGCTGACTATCACAGTAAGGTATTAGAAGCCATATTTAATGCTTATGAAAGCACTAATGGCAATAAGATAGAAGCAAGACCAATCAACGAAGCATTAGCTCTTGTATATGCAGAAGCAGCAGATAAGAACTATACTGCTATTTCAGCCTCTTTTGGTGGGGGCATGGTTAATATTTGCTTTGCAATGTATGGAAATCCAATTTTTCAATTTGCCATTGTAAATTCTGGAGATTGGATTGACAAACAAGCTGCAAGAGCTACTGGGGAAAGTGCTACTTTTATAAACAAAGAAAAAATGAAAGTTAGCTTGAACAAAGATCCAAAAAATTTAATTGAAAGAGCTATTCAAACACAATATAAATTAATGATAGAAAAAACAGTAACCATGATAAAAAATGGCTTAGCAAATGCTGGTAAGTCTGTAAGAATATCTGATCCAATTGATTTTATTATTGCTGGTGGTACTTCAAGCATCGATGGATTTACTGAAGTATTTGAAGAAGTAATTAAAAGTGCTGAATTAAGCATTCCAATTGGAAAAGTCATTAGACCTCATGACCCTCTGTTTTCAGTAGCAAGAGGTTGTTTAATAGCTGCGGAGATGTCCACCAAATGAAAATTACAAAAACAGTTTCAGATTTGGGAATAGCAGCATATATTTTGATGCAAGGATATGATTTATTAGGCAAAAAAGAAAAAGATTTTCATTTTGAAGTAGATCAAAACGATGAAAGAAAATTTGATGAATTAAAAATAAGCTATCTTGTAAGTGAATTTCATTATTTTGATCATTGTTTGATGGGAATTAAAAAATTAGAAGATTTCAATCATCCAATTGAATCTAAGTATTATGTTACAGATTTAGGTGCAGCAGCATATTTATTAATGCACAAATTTAGAATATTAGGCAGAAAAGGAAAAAGTTATTTTTTTGAAATCTTTTCAAACGAAGAAAACGATCAATTTCAAGACTTAAACCTACAATATGCCAATAGTGAATTTCACAATTTTGATTCAAAACTAATGTCTTTGAAAAAGATAGGAAGTTTTTTGAGACATAAAAAATAACTACTTTTATGGAAACTTCTAAAATTGCAAACATCATTGGTAAAATCAATGAAAAACTTGAAAAAATGAAAAGACAATCAGATAATATATTTACATCTGAAGATGAAAATGATTTCTTTCAAAATTTTTTAAATTACTGCACAAATAAAGACAATAAAACATACGCAAAAAAAACTTTTTTTGACAAGATAAAAAACTGGTATCATAAGTTTCTAGGTGAAAACAGAAATATAAATTTAGAAGAATTTAAATTTATAAATGAAGAAGCAAATCTTTTAAGTGAAGCAATATGCGACAAGGAAAGTCTTGAACAAGTAAAAAATATATTTTCAACTTGGAAAAAAGGATTTATATACAATTACAAAACAAAATTTAATTTTGATGTAAATTACATTCAAAGCGAATTAAGTAATATTTTAAAAATTGCAAGTCAAGATAAACCTAGCTATATGGATTTCATTTCACAAGAAAATCCCGAAAAGAAACCAGAAGTCACACAAGATAAAAAAAGAACCAAACAACCGCCTATAGAAGTTTCTAAGCCATCTGAAAAAGTTGCAAAATCATCTGTAAGAGTTCCCAAACCATCATCTATAAGAGTTCCTAAACCATCATCTATAAGAATTCCTAAACCATCATCTATAGAAGTTCCCAAACCATCATCTATAGAAGCTCCCAAAGAAGCAGAAATTCCAAATAATTTCCAAGATGAATTAGATTTAATTACAAAAGAAATAGAAAACTTGGGAATAGTAATTACAGATGATGCCAAAGAAAAAATAACAAGAATTTTAAAATCAAAAAGAAATAGTAGCTTTATAGATTTGATTAATTCTGGTGATGTTAAAGAAATAAAATTCTTACTTAATTAACTTTTTCTTCTGGCTTTTTCATTACGACTTTTTCTTCTGCAATACAAATTACAGAATGCATGTTGAAATAAGTTTTACATTTAGTACCAGGATGTTCTGTTAAAATGCCAGAATCACTAATACTCAAAACTTTGCCTATAAAATAAGCTAAGTTTTGATCTTCTGTGAAATTTCTATTTGTTTTGCCAACAAATATAGTGCACACTTTATCGACAAAAAAACTTAAGTTTGTATTCATAATATATTTAAAAAATCTAAATTTTCCAAAGGTTTTTCATTCTTAATAACATATGTTTTTAAGATATTCGATGAATGCTTAATAAGCATTTCATTCCAATCTTTAAAACCAACTGCTGGTCTTATTATAGTCAATCTATCACTTTTGCCTGTTAAATTATACGCATTTAATTTTGTCTTCATGTTTTTTATAGCTTGAGTTCCAGCACTATCTAAGTCAAGACACAAACAAACTTCAAAATTAGCAAGCATAGCAGCTTGTATATCAGATAGATTTTTACCACCACAAGCCATAGCATCAAATCCTGCCAAACTCAATGAACAAGCATCAAACTCACCTTCTGTTAAGTATATTTTATTAGTTTCAATTCTTTTAGGCAAGTACAAAACATCTTCTTTTCCAACTCCTATTGTTTTTGATGGCCCTAAGTACCTTAATTTTGTATCGTATAAAGCTCTTGTATTAAAATAAATCAAAGAAGAAAAATCAAAATCAAAGTATGGAATTACTATCCTTCCTTTGTACTTTCCATTAGTGCAAACAAAAAAGTTGTTATAACTAATTTTTCTACTTTTCAAATAATCTCTAGCCAATTTTTTATAATAATCATCAGAATCATCAATAATTTCACAATTATCAGGAATTTTTATTTCTATTTTTTTGTTTCTCAAACTGTAATCTGTTTCTTGATAATTAAAAATTTGATTTAAATTTTTATCTGATGCTCGAATTGTTCCTTTGAGTATTTTCAATGCTTTTGAAAAATCACATTTTTCAATATCCATGACTAAATTTAACAAAGTGCCTTTTTTATCTGTTTTAAAACAATGATATACTCCAAAACCAATGTTTTTTTTCCCACCTTTAGGATTACACCACAAATGAAATTTATTGTCTTTTTCTGCAAAAAAAGAATTTAACCTGATCTCATCACCTTTGATAATTACTTTATCAAATCTAGATTTTGCCCAATTTATAAAAGCTTCAGAATCAATTTGCATTTTACTTTCTCATTACATAAAATAATATATGGAAATAGATTATCTAAGTGTTAGTAGAAAACAATGTTGGGATACTTGCCAACAACAATATAAGTACAAGTATCATCTTAAAGTAATTTCAAACAAACCTCAACAAATATTTTTCACATATGGCCAAGTAATACACAAAGCAGCTGAACTTTATGTTGCTTCAAAAGGATCTCAGACACTTGAGTATTTTACTAAAGAGATATTAACTGGCAATATTAGCTTGGATAAATTTAAACCAGCATCAAAAATTTCTCTGCCTACAAGTTATTATGAAAAAATAACAAACCACATTAGACAATTAAAGAAAATTACTGATTTCTTAGGCTTTGATGGTGATACTGAATTTGAATTTAAACATGATTTAAATCCACCAAATAACACAATACTCAAAGGCTACATTGATAGAATTCTTAAGAAAAATGAAAAATTTTTTGTCATAGATTACAAAACAACTAAAACTGGGCCTTATAGAAAAGACAAAAATACAATAAAAAAAGATTTGCAAATGCAAGCTTATAGTTTAGTTGTAAGAGATAAATTTAATATTTCAGGAGATAAAATAATATTAGCTTTGTTTTATCTTGAAGGCGGGAATATGATTTCGGTAAGCTTTAATGATGAAACTTTAGATGCTTGCAAAAAAACCTTGTTAGAAACCTTTGAAGAAATTAAAACTAAAGAACCAGAAAAGGCAAAAGCAAATGTAGGAAACCATTGTAAGTTTTGTGACTACAATGATATTTGTCCTTATTATAAATCATGAAAACAAATTTTGTTAATATAATTAACCATTCAATTTTGATTGATGAAATAGGTCTTGATCTATTAAAAGATAAAAAAAGTTTTATTGCTTATGGTATTTTAAGCGAAACAAATTCTTTAATGATAAAACAGGAAAATAAAATACCTGAAATATTTACACAATACACAATTAAATTTGACGAATCAATTAAAGAAACTGTTAGCTGCAATGATAATCACTATTGTATAAATTTAAAAAAAATAAATATTTTAAAAAAACAATTACCTTTAAAATGTTTAAATACCTATAAAGTTGAAAAAAACAATGTAAATTTTATACACATGATAAATTTTGTTTTTAAAGATGAATTGATTAAAAGTTTTTACTTTTCTTTTAGCAATTTGACAAAGCAAAAGAAAATTTCAAACTTGCAACATTAGGTGGACTAAGAGTTAATGACTCAGAAAGCCTTGCAGAAGAAATTAAAACTCCACCACTTCCTGTGCTTACAGTTGTTAAAAATAAATTTTGAACTGGACCCAATATTCCTGTAGTTGCTGAAAAATTTACAACTGGGCCAGAAACTTGATAGTTGCTACCAGATGTTAAACTAATGTTTAGCTGTATAGGTAAGATTTGTTGCCTTGTGTAGCCATTTCCAAGTGGTTCACCTGTTAGATTACTTAAAGTATCAGTAAATCCCAATGTAGTTCTGTTATCTAAGCCAATATAAAATGAAGATGGAGCACTATTTCCTGTAAAAACACTATTTAATATCAAAAGCTCACCTTGTTGGTGCAGTATATTATAAATGTTTTTTTCTTGATAAATAATTTTTTCATTGTCAAAAACAGTAAACTCATCTATTTTTAAAATTCCATGCCAATTTTTTAAATCTTTATTAGTCATATAAATATATACAATTAATGCTAACATTTTATCAATATTTAAAAGAAGTTGCTACAAGTTCTTCAGATAGTCCTGATGGCACTAAATCAATTGTTGATATTGGTGATGGTCAAGCCTTTAATAATGATTGGGGCAATAAACCATTTACAAAAAAAGATAAGCGTAAAAAAAGCCTTACTGTAAACAGAAAGGCTTGTTATTAACTTTGCATACAGCGTAATTAATTAATCATCTTCGTCTTCATCGTCTTCATCTTCATCGTCTTCATCGTCTTCGTCTTCATCTTCATCATCTAAATTATCCCAATCGTCTTCATCTTCATCTTCATCTTCGTCATCGTCTTCATAATCTTCGTCATCGTCTTCATAATCTTCATCTTCATCTTCATCTTCGTCTTCATCTTCATCTTCATCTTCGTCTTCATCTTCGTCTTCGTCTTCGTCTTCATCTAAATTTTCCCAATCGTCATCGTTAAAATCACTTTCGCTATTGTAACTATTGACTTCTTGGTAATACAAAGACAATTTTTCTTTATTATCAATATTGAATGACAAAAGCATAATTTCTCCTTTTAAAAAATAAACACCTTATGTATTTTATTATTATTTTTTAAAAATACAAATATAAATTTAAGAAATAAATTAAAATTTATTTCTTAAATCCAAAAAACTTTTGTTTTACTAAATCCAATACTTTTTCAAAAAGTAATTTTACCCAAAAAGGCTGAGGTACATGCCATCCTATTACCAAGCCAACACCAACCCAAAATAAATTTTCTAACATAAAACCTCCTTATAAAATTTTATTATTGCAACTAGAACTAGTAACAGTATTGTTACATGCAGAATAACGAACAGCACAAGACTTGTAATTAGTTGGCTCTTCATTTTCTGTTTTCGGACATCCATAAGGACAACAGCCTGAATTATTATCTGGTTTCCAGCATTTTTTATATTCAGGTTGACCTTTTATTGTGCAGTTGTTTATAAACCCAAAATCACTTTGCATTTTAATTCTTGTTAATTTATTGTCATTATCTTTGTCAATAAACCAATTATGTTTTTTGTCATTACCAATTAAATCTTTAGAAAAAAGATAATTAACAAAAGATTCAGCTTCTTGATAAGAATCAATTTCATCACTAAAAACTGAAAGAACATTTAATTTATTCTTTTCATCATCATGGAAAGAATCACATGCCAATTGAACTTTTATTTTATTGCTGTTTGAATTTACAAAAATTTCCTTTTTACTTACAAACAAATAATTTTCTTTTTCTGCTGATAAAATTGATATATTGGAAAGACTCAATTGCTGCACATCAGAAGCAGTTAAAATATTTCTTTTCTTGAAAACATCTATAAGTATAGAACTGTACAACTTTCCATTTATTTTCTTATCAGTAGCAATCATACATTTCGCCAACGAATTAAAAAACTTCACAGTTGCAGGAACTTTTGTTACAGATTCAAATAAAAGTTTAGTTACTATATCTCTAGCTTGAATCAAAGAAGCTTTTGATTTTCCTAATTTTTCATATATTGAAACAAAAATATCATAAAAAGCACCTGTCCAAACAACACTAAAACTATGAATTTCTTTTATTAAACCTTCTCCATCAGTTGGAAGAAAATCAGGATTAACATAAGATTGCGAATTAAAAGCATTTCTGAGTCCGTGAGGAATTTTCAAGGCACTTCCAAATTGTTCTGCTAACTCCGAGACAAAATTGTTTTGCCTCAAATTTCCTTTTGTATCAATTAAAATGGTGTTAATTACTGAGTCATATTGCAAAATGTTTAAAAGTGCTATCAAATCACCAAAAGATTCATGAAATGCACCTATTTCAAATGCAGCAGCATTCCAGAAATCTGGTCTTATTGCATCTAATATTGCATGCCCTAATTCATGTGTGACAATATCACTTGATTCCACGGAATAAATTAATTTTCCATCAGCATAAGAATTAAAATAGAAAAACTTTAAAGAACTTCTATCATAATAAGCATTTGCATCTTTTCCTGCTCTTGGATAAACAACTAAATTATTTGTTGCTGCCCATTTTTTTATATTTGATGGAAAAAATTTTTGCAATGAATTCAAACAATTTGTTAAAGAAATATATGCATTATCAGCTTGCCATTGTACTGATCCTAAAACAGAACCACCAACATTAGTCATGTTATTTACTTTTAATTTCATGAAGTTATTAACAGGCAAATTAACATTTTCTTTTATGTTTGGGGTTGAAGGATCATTTATGTAATGTAAAGTTAACTTACTTGTTGCATTAACACACATGGGCTTTTTAAAAGTAAAAAATCTTTTAACATAATTAAATATGATACTGCAAATTTTAAACATAGAATTTCCTTTTTCAAATTTAAAAAATATTACTAATGTATCTATTATGAACATTGAAAATAAAATAAAAGAACAAAGATTAGCCCTAGCACTTAATAAAAATTTTTTCGGGCCACAAGGCAAACTATCTATTATCTGTCAAATGTTTGGCAATTCCATAATTGAAGATTATTTTGGAAGAGATCAAACAGATTTAGTTTATGGCGATATTGAAGAAAAAAATCAATTTGAAACATTTTCAGAAGATCATACAAGTTGTCTATTAGGATATTTTTATGATGGTATAAACTTGGGAAATCATTTAGAAATAAAATACTTAATAAATGAAAATGAAATCAAACTTTATTACAAGGGATATGTTAAATATCATGAATTAGCCAATGAATTATTATCTTATATACCTGAAAAAGAATGGGAGTCTTCTGTTGAAGCTATTTTTATTAGAAGTATAGAAAGACTTAAAAAGGTAAATGAAGAAAAATTACAAAAGAAAAATGCTAGTGTTGAAAGAATGGAAAAAGAACTTATAGATAAAATAAGATCTAAATGGGGAGATGATTTAATTTGAAACTACGGTTCAATCAAATCACTTTCTTGTAAAATATAAGGTATTTCTAAAACACCAGTAATGTTTACTCCTTCATATTGATAAACTATTTTCTTGCACATTTGTCCAACTTTTGATCCCGCATTATAAATAAGCTTATAGTCAACAATACTTCCACTAGAATAAACAGTTTTAGTAAATGTATAAAGTGGAGAAGCACTTGCCAATAATTTCCAATCTGGGGTTTGAGAAAGAGGATCAAATCCTGCATTTGTAATTACCTTGGCATCATCTTCATCTAAAGGATCAAGATAAAGAATTCTTTGAGTTCCTAAATTTAAATAACTATAAATATTCTGAATTGAATATTGCTGAAATAAATCAGGTAATTCTTTTACTGGTGCATATTTATTTATGGCTAGAGGAAAGCAAGCACTTTTGTTAGAAATGTAACATTTAAAGAAAGTTCTATTTTTTGCAACTATCAAAACAGTATTTTTTGCATCCATAGCATTAAATTTAATATATTTTGCAGTAAAAAATTCTGCAAACTGACTATTTGCATTTAATACTGAGACAATTTCCGCAGCAGTAACAGCGGTAATTGTATCTCCTGTTAAAGTTACTGTAAAAGGATGAAAATGCAACATTTCAGGATCTGTTGCAACATTAAATATCAAATCAGCACCTTCAGATAAATCATAAGGTTCTAAATTATAAGCAGCAATATAACTTGGGCTATTTCTGTTTGCCCCTATATTATACGAAATAGTATATTGAGGGCCAATTCCAAACAAAGACCCATTAAATGTAAACTCAAACGGATTTTGAAAAAATGCCATATTATTTTCCTTTTAGTAAACTTAACTTATCTATTTAAAATTTGATAAAATTTGTTTTAAATTATCTGCATCTGATCTACTATGTTCAATTTGTTGCTCAAGAAATACTTCAAGCCATTTAAAAGATGCAAAGTCATTTAATGATTCTGCATCTTTTAATCTATTGCAATAATTTCTAACAACTTCCATTTCCATATTGTAAGCATATCTGATTATTTGCTCAGCATCAGTTAATACTGGAAAATCTACGAATCCAACATCAGAATCTTCTAATTTACCATTCATTCCAATGATGAAATCCTGAAATTCTTGCACATGCTTCATTTCTGATGCTGCTTCACCCATAAGGAAATTTCTAAGACTTATCCTATTGCTTCCTGTTATCGTACTTGCATGAGTAAGATAAAACAACATGTGTTTTCTTTCATTTTTCAAATCTTGTTTTAAAATTTCAATTAATTCGTCATTGTGCATAATTATTCCTCAGTAAAATATAATTATTTAAAATATAATATAGTATGGCAAATTTCAAGACTAATTATTTAAAAAAATACGATAAAAACTTTTTCCACTTTGATTTTAATCAATTTGAAATACCAACAACTGAAACTTTACAAGATTTAAATAACTTAAATTTTGAAGATCAACAAAAAGAAATTTTAAAATGCACTAAAAGTTTTAGTTACTTTTGCCACAAATATGTCAAAATATTACATCCAACAAAAGGACTAATACCGTTTGTAATATACAAATATCAAAACAAATGCATTCAAGAATATGAACGCTCAAGATTTAACATCATAAGTAAATTTAGACAGGGTGGACTTACTACTGTTACATTATTGTACGGAATGTGGCGGTGCATGTTTAAACTTGATCAACAAATCATGTTGTTATCAAAAACAGACAGAGAAGCTACTATTATCGGCATGATTGTAGATCGTGCAGTTGAATATTTACCTGAATGGTTGAAACCAAATAAAGATAGTGGCAAGTGGAATGACCATTTAAAACAATTCATGGAAACTGGAGGCAACATGATGTTTTATTCTCCAGAAGCAGCCAGAGGTAAAGCAACAAGCTTGCTTATAATTGACGAAGCAGCGTTTATCCCTGACATGGAAACGCATTGGAAAGCTATGTGGCCTGTACTTAGCACAGGGGGTAATTGCGTAGTTATTTCAACTGTAAATGGTGTTGGTAATTGGTATGAAGAAACATATTCTGCTGCTAAAGAAAAATTAAATATGTTTAATGTTATTGATTTAGATTATTGGGAGCATCCTGATTACTGTGATTCAAAAAATCCTAACTGGTCAATAGAACAAAAAGCACAATTGGGAGAAAGAGGTTTTCTACAGGAAGTTTTAAGAGTATTTTTAGGATCTGGTGAAACTTATATTTCAAGCAATAAACTTACTGAATTAGACAGAACTACAAAAAAGAAAATACCATATAAAAAAATACTTCCTAGTTGGGCAAATAGATCTGATATATCTGAAAATGATATGGGAAAAGGTGCTTTGTGGATCTGGAAAGAACCTATTGATGGACAAGAATACATAGCTGGACTAGATTCTGCCGAAGGAATTGGAGATGGTGGAGGTAATTCTTGTTTGCAAATTATAAATCAAAACACATTAGAACAAGTAGCTGAATTTTATAGCAATAATATTCCAACTCATGAATTTGCTCAAGTATCAAAAGAAATTGCTAGTTTTTACAACAAAGCATTAATTGTTGTTGAAGATATGAGCACAGGTGGGGCCATACTAAATTCTTTATTACATGAATATTTTTACGAAAACTTATTTTACAATAACGCTCACACAAGCAAAAATCCTAAACCTGGTGTTAAAATAACTGTTCAAAACAGACCTATTATACTTCAAACATTTCAACAAAAAATCTACAATGATTCTTTGAAAATAAACTCTATGAGACTTGTCAATGAATTAAAAACTTTTGAATACAATGTAGTTTCAAAAAAGGCACAAGCACAAAGAGGAAAGCATGATGATGCAATCATGGCTACTGCATTAGCTTTATATGCGAGAGATAGCATGTTCAACAACATGTCCGCATTTAACATGAAGTCATCAAATTCAGGCAATGTTGTTGTTCAGAGCCAAACTGTTAATCAATTAAGGGAAGAGCTTAAAGAAAGTTTGAATAAAATGATTGTTTTTAATGATGATAATTATGATTTCGACAACGATCCAAATGATCTAGATGAACAAACAAAAGAAATGCTGATAAACAAATACAGAAACAAGAATGACATACTGAAAGAATTTGGCTGGAGTATTTTAATTACAATTAATGTATATTTAACCAATATTGCGAATCAAATATTTTAAAGGTGCTTTCATGAACAATAATCAACTTAAAAATGTTTTAAAATTAGCAGTAAATCTTTCCATGAGAGAAAACAAAGATATTATACCTCTGCTTCAAAAAGCTTTTCAAATAATTGAAATAAACGAATTGAAACAAAAAAATAAATTAAAAAAGAAAAAAGAAAGTGCAAAAGAAGATCCAAAAAACACAAAAGGTAATTTAAAAACAATAGATGACTTAATAAAAAAAGAATCTGATTTTTTAAATAAAAAAATAGAAAAAAATTCCACATCAACTCCAAACAGTATTTTATTAGATTAAAAAATATTAATTTTTTTCATTTCTTTCATTTTAATCATAAAAGAAAAATATCTCTCAAAACAATTTTCTGGAATTCCATGTGTTTCCTTTTCGTATTTTAATGTGAAATCTAAAGATGGAAACAACTTGTATTTTTGATTAATATGAGAACACAAATTTTTACTGTCAGAATAACCTTCTATATAAACATTAGGATTTTGAACTTGACACATAAGCTCACAAATTCTTCTCAACCTAAAAGAATAATATCTTTTTGATATATCAGCGTTATAACCTGTTTGTTTGTTTATTTTATCAAGAGTTTCAATTCCATTTCCCAAATAAAATAAAAATTCAACATCCTCATTTTTAAATAAACTTTTACATCCAATTTTATAATTAAAAAAAATTGTATCTAAGTAAATTTTATCTTTTCCTTGCCATGTATGATCTTTTTTCTTAAGAAACGAACAAGTTGGGTCGTTGTAATCCACAGTTCTTTCAGGATTATTATTCAAAAACCCATTAATTCTCGAATGATATAACATAATGTTGTACAAATCAAGAACACCACATCCATAATGGGATATTAGTAAAATCACTTTTTTTCTGTTAAAATATAGCATACATATATATGATAGTTAAGTACATAAGAGGAAATTTAGTATGCCATCTCCAATTTGGGCTGATTTTTATAAAACATTCACATATGCTTTTTCTGAAGATCCTTTAACTAAGAAAATAGCAACCAAAGATATTATTGGTGCAGGGATCTCACAACCTGATTCAGTTCCTTCATTAAGCCCAGATGGTGGGTTTTACGGTAGTCAAGATCAAAGAATAGTTAGATTCAGAGAAAGCAATGATTTTATTGATTTATCAACTATTGCAAATAGAATGTCTCGTTATAAAGAATATGATCGTTTAAGAGCTATGCCAGAAATAGAAACTGTTTTAAACATTTATTCAGATGAGGCTTGTATTTCAGGTGATACAAAAATTTCAACTCCTTTTGGTTTGAAAACTATGAAGGAACTGTACGAAACAAAAAAAAATGAAAAATTTTTAGTTTATTGTTATGATTCTGAGAAGAAAGATTACACATTGGGTTGGGCATATGATCCAAGAATTACAAAAACTAGCCAAACTATTAAAGTTTATTTTGACAATGCTTCTTTTTTAGAATGTACAGAAGATCACAAAATATTAAAAAGAGATGGAAGTTGGATAGAAGCTGGCAAACTCAAACCTTTTGATGAAATAATGCCTTTTTACAGAATAAAACCTAATCAAGATTTAACAGAATCAAAAATCTCACAATATCCAAGAATTTTCACACATAATAAAGGTTGGATTCACGAAAGACAATTTGTTGATGAGTTTAAAGCAGAAAAAGACATTGATAAGTATGATCTTATTAATATGACCACCAGATTGATATCTGCTGGCATGAAAATAAAAGATGTTTCAATGAAAACAAAAGTTCACAGACGAACTACTCAATATAGATTGAAAAATCATGGTTTTTCATTTAAGGAAATCAAATATTTAAAAACATTTAAAGACAGAAGAAAAGTTTTAAGCGTAGAAAAAGGTTCCATTCAAGAAGTATATGACCTTACTGTTGAAAAACATCATAATTTTGCAACAGATTCAATTATTGTACACAACTGCCAAAGAAACAACGATAACAATGTTTTTGATATTCGTTGTGAAAATCAAGATGTCAAAGAAGAGTTGACCTTTTTGTTTTTCCACAGAAGCATGTTGAATATGAATCGTAGATTATGGTCTGATTTTAAAAATCTTTTAGCTCATGGAGATATATTTTGGGAAATTGTTATTAATCAAGAAAATCCTACAGAAGGTATTTACAAAATAACAGGATTGCCAGCAGATTCTATGTACAGAATTGAAACGACAAAAGGAAATTGCATAGAATTTCAACAAAGTAAAGAAGGGCCAGATTACACATCTTTACTTTCCTCTCCTGTTGTTGACACAGATGATGCAAAATTAATGAGTGCAACTGCAATAAGGTTTGCTCCAGAACAAATTGTTCATGTGCGGATTGGAGAAGACAGAAAAACATTTTATCCTTATGGTGTTAGTGTAATTGAGCCAGCAAGAGGGCCAGCACAACAATTAAGATTATGCGAAGATGCAATGTTAGTTTATAGATTATCCAGAAGTACTGAAAGAAGAATTTTTTATATAGATGTTGGTACTTTACCACCATTTAAAGCAGAAGCTTTTATTGAAAGAATGAAATCACAGTTTAGAAAACGAAAAGCTACAACAAGTAATCTTGGTGGAGGTGGTGCATCATCCATAGATGAAAGATGGCATGCTCCTGCAATTGACGAAGATTTTTGGCTACCCACAAGACCTAATTCACAAACTAAAATTGAAACACTACCAGGAGCTACTAATCTTGGTGAGGTATCTGATGTTAATTACTTCAAAGAAAAATTATTTATTTCCTTAAATTTCCCCTTAAGTTATTTTCAAGCAAATGATTTCTCAATAACTAAAATGACATTGAGTTCTCAAGATAGCAGATTTGCTAGACTTGTTGAAAGATTTCAATCAGCGGTAGAAGATGGCATTTGGGAAATAGCTCATAGACATTTAAGGCTTAAAGGCTATCCCAAGGAAAGCTATAATGACCTTATGATTAAAATGACACCTCCAAGTGATTGGAGAGAATTAAGCAGAGCAGATGTTATAAGTGCAAGAATTACAAATGCATCAACAATAAAATCTTCCTTGTTGTTATCTGATTATGACATCATAACAAAATATTTAAAGTATTCTGTAGATGATACTCAAGAAATGTTAGCAAGACTTAAAATTCAAAAACTTGAAGATGCCAAAATGCAAATATTAGGACAAAATCCTCAATTGCTAGGAATTGGAATTCCAGCAGATGAACAATCAAAAGAAAATCCAGAAATTGGAGCAACACCAGAAGGGCCAAATCCAGATTTATCTCCTGAAGGAGAATTGCCAGCTTTGAATGACAAAGAATCAGAATTGCCTTCTGTTCCTGAAATAGGCAAACAAAGTTCAGGAAAGTCAAACCAACCAAGTTCATTGCCAGACCCAACTCCTGAAGAAATAGAATTATTCGACATGGGCATTGAAGATTACGCAGCTGAACAAGACAATGAAGAAATAGATTTTAGCGAAGATGAATATTTTTAATTAAATCCTTGATTTTAAATAATTTTTTTGTAACATAAACAAAAATTTAACATCAAGGAGATGCCTATGTCAAAGGATAGACTAGCTAAATTAAAAAAAGAAAAAAATGAAAATGAAATTCTTAATAAATTTCCAAGCATAGAAGTATTCTCAATAGAGAATGCACCAGAAAAAATACATCTGCAAATTAAAAAGCTTTATAGAAATTTTTTAATTAAACTTAATTCAAAAAAAGAAAAGAACATTCAAGAAAAATTAGCATATGAATTTTTAAAACACATTAAAAAAAATAATATCAATCCTTGTTTTATTAAAAGTTATGAATTGGAAAAAATATTAGAACTTCCAATTGTAGAATTGCTTTCAAAACATACAAACATAAAAACAAAAAAAGATTTATATTTTTTCTGCACACAAACAATCATCAACTTTTTTAAAAATTTTGTTTGGAATAAAACAGGATTCCAAAACCATTTCCCAAAATATTTTTACATAATGGGATTTTTAAATAGAAATTTATATTTTAAATTTCTAAAGCTTGAAACAACAAAATCGGAATTTGGAACAACATATCAACATTTTAAAAACATACAAGTCGATGGTAAAAAGTATGAAATTCATTTTTCTAAACATGCTGTTGAAAGAATTTGTGAACGATTATTTAAGAAAGAAGTTGAAGTCAACAATCTAGATGAAAGCGATTTAGATTTTGCAGCATCAACATCAGCTTTGCAAATTTCAAACCACAATCAATTACAATTCAAAGCAATTCACAATGCTTTTGCAGAATTTATTACTCATGCCCATTTTGAATTTTGTGGATTTTCTAAAAATCAACATTTATTATGTTGTTATTTACCTCTTAGTTTTTATTCAGAAAGTGTATTGAAAAATTTTAATTTCAAAACAGAAGATTTAAGTTTTTTGAAAAATCACAAAGATAAAAATTACACCCTGATGAGACATTTTTATTTTCCTTTTATTATAATGGAAAATAAAATTATTTGTAAGAGTACTTTGCTTGCTGGATTTTCAGGAACACCTGAGTTTTTTATTAAAAATCAATTATTAAACAACAATTTAAAAAATACTGATTTTAACGAAGATTACGATGAAATTAAAAATTTCGTTAGAACTTTTTATTCAAAAGAATCAAATAGTTCATGTTTATTCACAGATGAATTTTTAAAAATATTATTAATTTACCATATTGCAGGAAAATCACAGTTTTTCAAAGGAGAATGGACTTCTTTTCCACATTTTGCAGAATTATCAAAAGAACTACTTGCTATTTGATATTATTTCTGCAATAATAACACTATTACTTTTAAATCAAAGGAGAAGAAATGTCAAGCAGAAATCAAATATTCAATAAAAACAATAGTGATTTTTCTATAGAAGAAATTGTTAGTATTCTGCTGGAAAAGAATTTGCACAATCATAAAAAATACTTAAATTTTTGCTTAGAAAACGAAGGTAAAATTGATGGCAGACAATTACCAAGAAAACCTTGGTTGTTAAATCAAGACAATATCTCATGCATTCAATTCTTTAATAAAATTTTCCCAACTAGGAACAAATCAATTTACATTAAGAAAACTAGGCTAAGTATTGAAGATCATTTTGAGATAATAAGATCAAACAAAATCTATACAATTAAAGATTACCAAAAATTCTACAACGAAAACAAAGATAACTTAAATGGTGTTTATGCTAATCCTTGGATAAAATTTAATATGCCAGCATGGGATTTTCTAGACTTAGCAATACCTGATAGGGCAAAAATTAAAAAGAGTGAAAAAGAATATAAGGTGTCAGATGATGAATTAATAAAAATAATGCAAGATAATAATTTATGTTCCAGTAGAATGCACCGAAAGTTTTATCTTGAAAACAAAGATACTATTTCTATTCCCTCAAGGCCTTGGGATAGATTTAACATGAGAGAATCCGATTTCTTCGATAAATATTTTCCTCACAGAATTAAAACTTCATCAATTGATGAAATAAAAGATATTTTCTTAAGTAATAATATTAGATCTACAAAGCACTTTAAAGATTACATGAAAAATAATCCTGATCACAAGATCAATCTTAATTTTCACAGAATCAATAAGATAAAATTCTCAGAATTTCTAGATTTGGTATGGGGCAAAGATAGAGTTAAACACAAGGAAATAATTCCACTTGAAGATTTTCTTTGTCTTTTAAGAGAGAATAAAATATTTTCTTTTAGTCAATACAAAGGATTCTACAAATTAAACAAGAAGGAAATTACTAGAATACCAGGAAATCCAATGGTTTCTTATAATTTATCACAGCCAGAAATCTTTAAGCTTGCATTCCCAATGTGTGATAAATTTCCAAATGGTAGACTTCACCAAAAAACAAAAAGAAAAGATGTTATCTTGTTTTTATCAGAGAATAACATTCAAACAGTTTTTCAATATCAAGAAATTGAAAAAGAATTACCTTTAATTAAAAACATTTTAAAGTCAAATGAAAATAATATTTCAAAAATATTACAAGAAATTGCTTCCATAAAAGGAAGTTAATCTAAATCCCCTATGGGAGATTGTGTTGGCTTACCCATATCATAACCAACAAAATCTCCCAAAGGTTTAATAGGATTGTCTTCGCTATTTTTATTTTTATTTAGTAAAGATGAAAAGTGAATATTGCTTTTCAAGTCATCATCTCTTTCTGCTTCTTTAGTTAAAAAATCTTTCATTTTTTTTGGATTTTTAACAATATAAAATTTAGCTGCTTGAAATATTTCTTCCATGTCATATTGGTAATCTTTTTCAACTCCAACTTGAAATGCTTCTCTACAATTTAAAAAATTTTTAAAAGATGTCATAAATTATAACTTTCACTAATACATATTGTAACTTTATATGATTTCAAGTTATTTACTGTTTAGAATTTAAAATATATTTGAAAAGATTATAAATCACAAAAATCATTTATTTTGTAAGAAAATTAAAGATTTCTTCAATATATAGAATTAATTATTGTTGAAACCTATTGGGGAGTAAAAAAATTATGAAGAGAAAACTAATAGACATAGATGTTATTAACGGCTTAGAAAAAAGATCTATTAATGTAGCTTTGAAAGAAATAAACGAAGCTGCTGAAATAATTGCCGAAAAATTGAAGGTAGAAAGTTTGACTGTACATTGCATTAATGAAAATGAAGTTACATTTGTAACACCAGATAGTAACTTTGTTCACGCTTCTTATAAAGTAGATAATCAAAATCTTCTTTTGGAAAACATAAAAGAATTAATTGTAAATGAAGAAAGTCAAAGAATATCTTCACTACAAAGTTTATCATCCATGCTTGAGTCAATAATTGATGATAAAAATGAAAATGCTGACAGTTTCTTCAATTCCTATATCAAGCTTCCTTTGAATAAAAAAGTTTTCAGAGAAAGCATAAGAGGAAAAAGAAATAAAATTGTCGAAACTAAACAAAATGAAAAAATCAATGAGTTTTCTGAATTCAGCAAGAATATCAATAAAAGAAAGCTTGTTGAATGGAAAGCTGTTTGCGAAAACATTTCAGAATTAATTAACTATAAAAAGGGTTCTCCTTTAAAAAATATGGTTAAGGTAAATGAAGACAACGAAAACAATATTGTTTCAGTAAAAATTCCAACTCTTAAAATAAGAAACGAAGGAAAAATTCTTTCTTTTGATTGGAAAGTTCCAAGTTCTGAAATTACCTATCAACGATCAAAAATGAAAAAGGTAGTCAAAGAAAATATTTTTTCCAAGGCTATGAATGATCTTCGTCATGCAAATGCAATTTCTGATGTTGCTCTTATTGAAGCAACTTTAGAAAATATTGTAAGTGCTTGGCCAAGTATTGTTTATTTTACAAAAAGAGAATTATCTGGCATCGTAAAAGAATGCCTTAACAACGCAAACGCTCACAATTATGACGATTCAAGTTGTGAATTTATGGCTGATGCTATTCTTCGTACTGCTCACAATATCTACGAAGACCGTGTAGCTAAAGTTTTCAAAACTGCTGGTTTAGAAAACAGCAATGATTACGAAAAGTTTGCTGAAGTAAGTGAAATTGTTTATCCTAAAATTGATGAAGATTATCGCAGAGAAATAACTGCGTTTCATGATGCTTTCTCATCTTTAGTTGATGCACATAAAATTGCTTCTAGCTTAAATGATAAGCTTGTTAAAGCTAGACTTGAAAATGTTCTAGAATCTGTTGAAGAAATTTTAAACAAAGAAAGAAACATTGATTTCAATGTTCTTGTTGAAGCAAATAATATTTTAACATCAATCGTAGAATCTAATGTTCCTTTGGCACAAAAAGATTGGAATGTGTCTGACAAAGTTCACACAAGTGTAAACGGAAGCAATCCTTATACAGATAAACTAGCTAAAGTTGATGCCTTCCCAAGCAAATACAATGGTGATTGGAAATCTGCTGCTCCTGTTTCTGACGGAAAATCCTATTCAGGAAATTTAGATGCTGAAATGGGTTCCGCACATACATCTGGTGGCAAAGACATATTCCCAAATCTTTCAAACCCATACATCTTAAAAGATGTAAAACCAAAAATTAATGATGATAGTCCAAATGTTACAGATTCTGATAATTTAGCTACCAATCAGGGTAACGACACTTGGCCTAATTTATCTAACCCATATCTTCCTAAAAATGGTATGACACTAGATCAAAGCTTTAAACATCTTAACGATAGTGAAAAGTAAAGGAGATTTATATGAGCATGCTACTTGTAGATTCTTGTCAAAATAATAATGTCAATATGCAAATTAACGAAAGTTCTAATGGCAGAATGCGTTTTCGTGGTAAATTTCAAGCCGTAAATGAAGTTAACAAAAATGGCAGAATATACAGCGAAAATGTTTTAAGGCAAAATGTTGAAGCTTTAAGTGATTTGATAAAAAAAAGAGGTTTAGTTGGTGAACTTGATCATCCAACTGATTCTATTGTTCATTATGAAAAAGCTTCTCATGTTATTACTAAACTTTGGTGGGATGGCAATAATTTAATGGGTGAAGGAGAAACTTTAAACACTCCATATGGGAGAACCCTTCGTGCTTTGTTAGAGGATGGTATTCCACCAGGAATAAGTAGTCGTGGTGTTGGTAGCGGTAAAACAAACGAACAAGGTCATTTGGTTATATCTGAAGGATATAAGCTTATAACATTTGATGTTGTTGCTGATCCATCAACTCACGGAGCGTTTCAGCAAAAAATTACTGGAGAAGGTTTTTCACATTCTCCACAATTTATTCCAAATTATTCAGTAAAAAATACATCTTCAAGCATAGATAAAGTTAACAAAGATGCGTTAATTGCTGCGTTAGGCGGGATTATCAATAATTATACTTCCAATTTAAAGAGAGGTTAGGAATGGACAAAATTACAGAAGCTTTGAAAAAATTACTTCCTGAAAATCAATTCAACGAAGTTTCTTCAGCTGTACAGGATATGTTAGGTTCAGCTAAAGAAGAAATGGAAAAAGAATATAACAAAAATCTTGAAGATGCATATTCACAACTTTCTCAAGATTTGGAAAGTGCTGAAAAAACAGCTTACACAGGATACCAAGAAGCATATGCTATTATTTCTGATCTCAGAAATAGACTTGAACTCCAATCTGAAGAGTTTAACAAAACTCTTGAAGAAGGATATGAAGAAGCATATAAAATGTTACTTTCAGAAAGAGAAAAAAATAAAGACATCGAAACCGAACTTTATGAAGAATATGATGGCAAACTTGCAGAAATGAAAAACTATATTGTAGAAAAAGTTGATCAATTCTTGCAACAAAAGGGTGTAGAAATTTACGAACAAGCTAAGAAAGATATCCTCAGCGATCCAGCACTTGTAGAACACAAGCTTGCCTTGGACAAAATTGCTGATATTACTTCTAGCTATTTAAAGAACGAAGAATGTACTTTTGCTACTTCTTCTAAATTAAATGAAGCTTCTAAATCTATCGAAGAATTAAGAAACCAAGTTCGTTTGTTGGAAGCTAGAAATATTAGACTTTCGACAGACAACACTAAACTTCATGAATCGGTAAAGAAATTTAATCATTTTGTTAATGAAAACAAAAACAATAATGAATCAAAATCTGATAAAAAAAGTAAATTTATCAGCGAACAGAAAGAAAGAACTGAGAAAGCAAAGAATGTATCGGGGAGAGGTCATGTCGATACCAACAAAGTACAGGTTATTGCGGAATATAACTCTGGAAAAGGTAACGAAAACAACGAATTGCTAGTTTTATCTGGCATTAAAAAACTTTAATTTAAAAGGCTAAAACAAAATGAATACTATTTCAAAATTTTTAAACGAGTCTAAAGAACTCGAATCTCGTTGGTCCTCAACTGGCATTCTTGATGGGATCGGTGATCGTTATCTCCGTTCTGCTACAGCTGTGCTTCTTGAGAACCAAAGACTTATTAACGAAGTTTCAACTGACACATCTGATGTTGCTCAGTTCAAACGCATTAGCATTCCATTGGTTAGAAGAATCTATCCCCAATTAATTGCTAATAAAATTGTTTCTGTACAACCCCTTCTTGGGCCTACAGGATTAGTATATTATCTTAGGTTCCGTTATTCCTCTAACAAGGGTTCTATCCGTGGAGCTTCCAACAATGGTGGTTTTCCTGGCGATGATGCAAATAGCTTGCAACAATTAGCAGATGGTACTGCTAACTTAAGCATCTATTACAGTAGCCAATTCGTTCAAAACGAAAATCATCCTGATGCTGGTGCTGTTGCTGCAACTACTTTTGTATTAGAACACACACCAGTTCTTGCTGGTACTATTACTGGAAGTATTTATCTTGCTGGAACAATGTCGCAAACCTTTAGCTTTAGTTCTAATGGTACATTTATACCAGTAACTATAGGCTCGCCAGCACAAACTGTGACAGCTGCTACTTTAGATTTAGCTACTGGTCTTGTTAGCTTTACTTGGAGTGGTGCACCTGGCACACACAATACCACTATTAGCTATGAATATAACATGGAATGTAATCAGGATCTTCCTGAAATCAATCTTGTTATTGAATCTGAAGAAATTGCTGCTAAGACTCGTAAGCTCAAAGCTGTATGGTCTTATGAAGCTCAACAAGATCTTCGTAGCCAACACAATCTTGATGCTGAAGCTGAATTGACAGCTGTATTGGCACAAGAAATCAATCTTGAAATTGATCGTGAAATTTTGACTGACCTTAGAAACAATGCTGGTACTGTTGCAGCTTGGGATTATTCTACTGCTCTTGGCGAAACCGTTAAAGAAAAGTATGAATCCTTATATGTTAAGGTAACTGAAGTATCTAATGTTATTCATCGTAAAACTCTTCGTGGTGGAGCGAATTTTATCGTAACCTCCCCTGAAGTTGCAAGCGTATTTGAAACTGCAACTGCTGGTTTTGCTCCTGCACCTTCTGAAACTTTCACCTCTTCTTTAGGTGTACAGTATGTTGGTACGATTAATAATCGTTGGAGATTATATAAAGACCCATTGTTCCCAACCAATCAGTTGTTGATGGGCTACAAGGGTGATAGTTACATGGATAGCGGTTATTTCTACTGCCCATATGTACCTTTGACACAAACTCCTACCGTTCTTGATCCTGAGAGCTTCTGTCCAAGACGAGGTATTCTTACTCGTTATGGTAAGAAACTTTTGCGTGAAGGTAGCAAGTTTTATGCTAGATTATCCATTGCAAACTTTATTGTGTAAAAAATTCACAATAATTTTAAAAAACAAAAACTCGTCTGGAAACAGGCGAGTTTTTTTATTGACATTTTTAAAAATTTTATTACAATGTTTAAAGGATAAAAAAAACAAAGAGAAGTAAAATGAACTTGTCAAAATTCAGAGAAACCTATTGTTCTATTGGCTCCAGAAATATCATTGTTATTAAGTGTAAAAACTGCAACTTAGATAAAACTATTCAAAAACATAAAGCTCAAGAAAACATTATGAAGAATAAATTTTATTATTGTCATAAATGTAAAACTTCTAAGAAACTTATTTAGTCAGGTAAATCCCGCATTAAATTATTAACAATGTCTTGATGTGATTTTACCCAATTTAAAAATTGAACTTCCGCAGCTTTAGGGCCAATTTCATTGGTTGATCCCTTTGTTTGCAATTCATTTTCATGAGTTGCTTCATGAACAATGGTACTTGCAATTTCTATTACTGCTCTTTTTGTATTTCCAAGTTCCTTCAATATTCTACTAATATTTACTTCAATGGTGTCAGATGGATGTATTTTATTTAAATCAAGATTAGGTATTTGTTGTTTTAAAACAACATTAGGAATCATATTAACTTGATGTTTTTCAATAACATCATTTCCAAATTTTAATCTTATTTTTTCTGCTTCATTTTGGTCTATTACTTTTTGATTTTTAGCAGAACTGTAAAGACCATAAACACCAGATTGCAAAGGTATAATAGTATTAATGTTATAAAGAAGCTTCTCGTTGAACATCTGCACTAATTTAACACTAATTTTTGCTTTATCATAAATAACATCAATTTTACTTTCGTCAACTTCTTTAGTTCCCAAAGTATTTACTTCTAACCAATTTTTGAATGAAATATACATATTTTATTTATTAACAATGCATTCAAATTATAAAAATATAATACCTTTTAAAAAATCCACAAAATATTAATTGACAAAGTAAAATTAATTTGTATAATTTTGTTTATTGCTAATTTTCAAAAGGAATTATCTATGAAGAATATAAATGTAATTGAGTTTAAAGAAGTAATATGTGAGCTATTGCATGTAGATAAAGAGGAAGTTAACATAAATACAAAATTAAGTGATTTAAATTTAGATTCCCTTGACTACATGCAATTGTTTTATGACATTGAAGAAAAATTTAACATAGAAATATCAGAAGGTGTATTTAATCAAATAAATCCTGAGACTGATATAGAAAAGTTGTTCACTTTAACAAATAAAAACATTGTATTAGCTTGATCTCAAAGCAAATGGAATGCAATGGTTTATGATTTTTAAAAATTTTTCTGATGTCATTTCATTTTTAAATAGTAAATATCCTTTTTTATTTTTAAATATAGGCAAGTTAATAATATTAAAATATTTTATTATGTTCTCAATAGATTTTACATCATACCCTATTGTTTTAAATCCACAAATATTTCCTACATGTACACCTCTATCTAAAAACCAAGTACAAAGACCTAAATCCCCCAAACCATCTAAAACTTCCATTTCAATTTTTTTAATTCCATTTTTATAAAATAAATTTTTAAAATCAACAAAAATATAATTAGAAAATGAATTCCATCTAAATCCAGTTTCATCTTCTATAAAACTCTTTGGTCTTGATAGTATTTTTAATTCTTCTGCCTTGCACCTTAACCAATTTACATTTTCACTTTTGTTACATCTCATAAGAAGATGTGGATTTTTAGATTTATTAGGATGAATTACACTAGATGATCCTAAAAGAGTGCCAAAAATAGTTTGTTTTTGTCTGTTAGATAGTTTTAAAATTCTTAAGCTATCAGGATTTGTTTGCCATTCTTCTAACATATATTATTTACTATAAATTGGTAGGAATTAACACCAATAAAACACATATTTATTTTTTTTAAAAATACATAATATAAGTTCAAATAATTCTCATAGAAAGGAAATTATTATGGGTGCTTCTTCTGTTACTGGTAAAGGTGCTGGTGCAGCATTTACCAAAGGGCCACACAATGGTCGTGATTATTTTTCTCCAATAGGTGCTGGTTGTGTTGTAGTAGCATGTGGAGAATGTACTACAGAACCAAATACTACAGGTTCTGGTAATTGGCAAGTTATTGTTACACTACCAGAATTTCCAGAAGGTCCAGAAAAGTATGGAGTTTTTGCCATGCAATCTGACTTTACTAATAGTGATGGTCGTAATCAATATCCACCACATATCGAAAAGCTTGATGCCAACGGCAACAATGCTGATGATGGTTGGGATAGTGGATTTGGTGGTTTCAATCTTCATACAGGCGATAATGATGAAAGAACATTCATGTATCAAGTTGTTAAGTATGGTATGAATATAGTTTAATGTAATTTAACTTAATCTTACAGGGTTTATAAAGCCCTGTAAGATATTTTTATATAGAAAGTAAAATAATTATGGGAGCAACATCAACAGAAGGCAAAGGAAATGGAGCCGTAGAAAATTCTTTTCCAAGAATTCAAAATAATGTAAAAGTACAAAATCTAGCAGAAGATGTTATTTCAGCAATTGCAAATGCATCGTCTTCATCTGAAATTTCGACCATAGTGTCATACACTAATTCGGTTGTATCACTTCCTGTACATCAGATATCTGAATCTGATGCTGGGAAACTATTTTTGTTAGATCATGGGCCAAATGGATTTATAACATTGCCAGAATTAAGCACTACTACGATTGGCCAGACATTCCGCTTTTTAACAACGGTTAGACCAGATCAATTCTTCATTCAATGTTATCCGTTTTCCGATCTAATGACTGGCAGTTTAACACTAAACAAAAATGGGGTAGCTGAAACTAGAACTTTTGCTGCTGACAATACCACTAATAAAATTGAATATGGAACCAATAACAGGACTGGTGGTATCATAGGAAGTTATGTGGTGGCAATCAGTTTGGGAACCAGTTACTGGATACAAGGTGATGTCATTACAGATGGTGGTCAAACTGTAAGCAATCCGTTTGGCACAAATACATAAAGTAAAATTACATAGAATAAAAAAAATATACTTGTTCTATTTAAACATATTATTATTAGAAAATGCATTTTAGAATATCCTTCTTGAAAAAAAAGAAGGATATTTTTTTTTATAAAACTATTATAAATTATGGAAAATAAAGAAAATATAGAAAATCCAAATTTGGCTCATATACCCCCTCAATATTTACTTAAGGAAAAAGATATTCCAGAAGGCAAGGTAAGTTTTAAAATAGGATATATCATGCATCCTGATGGATCATTAGAAAAAAAGGTCGTGATTAATGGTGAAGTGATGGAATATTCAATAGACTATGCAGCTTATCTAGAAGCTCATAGAATGGGATTGGGAAATGAAATAAAAAAAGATATAGCAAAACATTATTTAAGTTGTGTTTCTGAAATGGTTGGAAGAAATATAACCATGCAAGAAATTTTACAAGCTGAGAAAAAAGGGTATATTTAATTGTGAATCTAAAAACTCATTAATATTTTCTTTTCTTAAAACAAAAATATATTTTTCAAAGCCATCATTTACCATAAAACTTTTTAGTTTTTTCTTATTTTTAATAGGTCTTTTATCATTTGGTAGAATTGTTTTAAACAATAAATTATAAATTTCTCTAGTAGAAACACCACACAAAATTAAAAAATTACTACCTTTATTTAAAGCTGCTTTATATTTCTTTTTAGCTTTAAATATTTTATATCTAACTTTATAAACTTTTAATTTATTCAAAAATTTTTGGCCCAAATTAAATTTCCAATTGTCTTTTTCAAATAAGGTTTGAATCCATATTTTTTCAAATTAACTTTAAAATTATCTAAGAAATCACCAATGATCATAATTTTAGCTTTGTGAAATTGCATGTAACTTCCATGTATTTTCAGAAAATTACTTTGTTCCAAACTTCCAAAATGAATTATAATAAGATTATCTTTTTCATTAAAAGCTTTAATTACATCTAAAGAAGAAAAATCTGTTATGTTATAGTTAGATATTTTATTTGACAATTTAACAATATGACTAATGTTTGCTGTGTTGTTTTTTTTGTTGCTATAACTCTTAACTGACAATGAATCTTCAATATTTTCTTTGTTGTTTTTTTGTTTTATATAATTTAATAATAAATCATATGCTTTATCATCAGTAGGCTTAGAAGAAGTAATATGCTTGTAGGCAGTTGTTATGTTTTCGTGATTATCTCTAATTAATCTAAAAAGCTCACAATTTTTTTTATCTTTAAAATGCAAAAGACAATTTTCATTTTTCCCAATATATTCTAGAATACTAGTTTTGTTAATATTTAACTCTACAAAAAAATTAGCAGATAATTTTTCAAATATTTTTTTTACATGTAATTTTCCTAATTTAAAACATTTACTTTTACTTTTAAACAAGTTACTTATTTGCATCTGGCCCTTTTTGTATTATTTTTTCACAAGAGTTACATTTTATTTCCCAAGGGCCATACCCCCTACTAGATCCATTCCAAAACATTCCTCCTTGATTCTTAAATTTTTCTTGATAACATTTTAAACAGCAAGTAGCAATAGAATCAGTTTCTTCATTTGGTATGAAAAAACAATCTTCAAGTTCTTCTGTAGTTTTATCACTCATTGAAATAATATAGTTATTTTTAAAAAATAACAAAGAAAATATAACTTCAAATAGTTTTATTTTTATTAAAGAAAACCAACAATGGGATTTTCTTTTTTTTAAAATCAAATGAAGTTATATTTTCAGCCTTAAATTTAAAATTATTTTTTATTTTAGGCTTAAATTTTTTAAGAATCATATTACTGTTCTTGTTTTTGATCAGGTGGATTAATTGCTGGCAATTCAGAAGACATATCCTTAGACATATCTTCCATTCCATTTGTTTGTTTTATTGGTGGGCCTTCTTCATCATTAAAAGATGGCTCTTTATCACCTAACTCATCATCTAATTCTTCATCATTTTCATCTGAATCTTCATTATTTTCATCTGAAAAACTAGAAACCAAATTAGTTGTTTGCTTGATTAAATCATCAAGTTGCTCAGATTTATCTTTGTCCATAGTTTTAAACTTAGGAATCATTTTTTTAATTTTAGTTAAACTTGCAACTATACTATCAATGTCTACATCTCCCTCTGGAATAGACAAATTGTCTTCATTGTCTTCATTGTCTTCATCTGAAAAATCATCCATATTAGATGGATCACCCATTCCAGAAATGTCAGCATCTGCTTTACCCATAATGTTATTTTTAGCTCCTAATTGCATATTAGGATCATTCATATTTCCACTAGATTTATTAGTAACACTAGGTTGCATAACTTTCTGAGATGAATTGTCTAAATCATCTTGTTCTGTCATACTTTGCATTTTCTCAAATAACTTATAAAAACTATTGCTCATAAAACTCCTTAATTAATTTTAAAATCAGATTTTTCTTCTTTAGAAATAGAAGTACCTGAAACAAGATCTTCTTGAAATCTACTACAAATGACTTGAAGTCTTGTAGCTTGATACAATTTGAATTCACCCAACTTTCTTTCAACGATGACCCAATCTTCGTTTAGAAAAGGAGTGTGAAATCTCGATCCAATTTTGGGGGCATAACCAATTTTTTGCAAAACATCATAATAATTGAATTCAAATATCATTTCATCAGGACTATCAAGTCCATATGCAGATTGTAAATTTTGACTTGGAATTGGCTCATAAAAACAATATAACTGTATTGGATTCTGACTAAATATTTTACCCCTAGATTCTAAGTAAATAGGATCAATATTGCCAGAATCAATAAAAACTTCATAGTAATTAATTGGAGATCCACCAATTTTAATACTTTCAGCATCCCAATCATTAAACAAACTTCTTTCTGGGATTGAATCATCAAATTGCTTCAAAGTTCCAGAAGTACTGTAAGGTTTTCCATCTTCTTTAAAAATCATAAATTCCTTTGAATTTAGCCTGTTATGTTGATGTTTAAAGCAATTGCTACTTGACCACCTGAACCTGGCAAAACAAATGGTGCATTTGTAAATCTTTCTGCCCATAAAAGATTATTAGATGTAGTAGTTACATAATACCCATATGCAGTTGCACTTGTTGTAAATGTAAATGTTTGCTCAGTATAAGATGCAGTACTGGCTTGAGGGCCAGGTGAAAATGACCATGAACCACCTGATAGTGTAACTGGTGCATATCCTGATTCATTTACTTCAGTAAAACTACCAACAACTGTTGTTTGTGATATAGATATATCATTTTTATACAAATGAATAACTTGATCTAAAGCAGATTCATTGTTAAGCATATACTTTAAAATCTTTTCTTCTGCAATTGACGGCACTATTAATGTCATAAAAAAACTCCAATTAAATTGTTACTTTAGTATAATATATTATATACTTTTTATATTTTCTTTTTAACATGGTAATTAAAAACAAAAACGGTACTGAATATAGGCTAAAAGGCCCAAACCCAATAATGAAAAATCAAAATTTATGGGATAATTTTGAAATTCACAATATGAATTTCGATGAAACAATTGATCATTTTAAAAAAACAAGCAATAAAACAGTACTATTAAACTTAAATAAAGATGAAATTACAATTGAAGATAAATCTCCTAAAATTAAAGAAGCTAAACAAGAAATAAAGCAAGAAATTAAACAAGAAATTAAACAAGAAATTAAACAAGAAATTAAGCAAGAAGTTAAAGAAGAAGTTAAAGAAGAAGTTAAACAAGAAGTTAAACAAGATATTAAAAATAGTCAAATTAAAAAAACAATTATTCATTGCCTTCCAGCAAGTGTTTCAATTAAAGAAGATTCTTTATATGGAGATGTTAAAAAAATTGTAAGATATGGAGAAAAGTTTACATTTGATGCAGTATTACTAAAAATAACAGATTTCCAAATATCTTTTTGGACTAATATTAAAATAGAAAATGAATCAATTATTTATCCTAAAAATTCTGACAAACGATGGTGGAAGATTATTAACTCAGAAGTTAAATTCGATGGCAATATTTTTCATGCTAAGATTAGTAGTATAACCCCTAATTTTGAAGATTAGACTTCTCATTAGAACTTATATTAAACTTTATACCTCTTTCTTCTAATTTGGCTTTACAATGAAGTAATGCTGTTGAATAACCTTCTGCATAAACATCATTAATCATTGATGCAAGTTTTATTAAATCATTCTCTGTTTGTATGTGAGTGCACAATCTTTGAATTACTTCTTTGTGCACCCCAGCATTTTTAGGCAATATTTTTTTAAAATAATCAATAACTGCCTTGTTTTTCATGCCAAACAAACTATCAAAATTAAACATTATTTCACAATCCCAATAATTCTTAAAATATTCTTAACAACATCTACCATGTTAATATTTTTACTTTTCTGGCTTACGAACAATTGTTCTATTTCAGAAGAAACTTCTTTAATTTTATTGTCAATATCTTTTAGATTTTTTTTATTTGTTGGCTTTTTTTCAAAATCTTTAGATACTGCTAGAGCTATTAACATAGTTTTCATCTTATCTGTTTCTAAAACTTGATTTTCTAAATTAGATGGCTTAAGATTTTTATCAGCATTATCTGTAGCTGCATCAATTTCCTCTGCTTTTTCAATAACTTTTTCTACAGGATAAGCTGCCTTAATCTCACAAGTATAATCATCAGGGTTACATGGGGTACAAACCCCTCTTTGCCTTGCATCACAAAGTCTTAAAAGAGTAAACTTTAGTTTGTTAATTAAGTTACTCATTTCATTTTGAGTATCATTAGGATCTCCACCAAGAAGCATTTCATTTCCACCTTGCAATTGTCTTTTTTTTCTAGTTCCCTTGCCAGCAAGATTTTTTTGTTTAAAATCTGTCACAATCTGTGATATGTATGCCCTTCTTTGTTTTGGAAACTGTACCTTATTGCTGTTTAAATTGCTCAAAAGATGTAAAGTTACAATCTTGTAAATAATTGGAAAGTGAGCCAAAAGATAGTTGTCTTCTTCAGTCATCTTTCTTCGATCAATTCTCTGGCCACTTGTTAAATTATCTTTTATGGTTTGTGCAACACCACAAAGAATAGTATTGTTGTCTGTATGACTTGCTGGAATAAAATCAACGGTTGCATTGTTTTCACTATCAACCTTCATGTCAAGCTTACATAAACCTTCATCTCTAATTAATGACTCAAGTCTATTTCTAATTTCTGGATCTTTTAGATCTAAAAATTCTACTCCAGACATATGTGGTGGAGGATAATATACACCAAATCTATCATGATCCATTCCTTGATGACCAGATTTTTCCAAATCTTCAGCATTTACAAATCTATGTTCTTTTTGTTTAGTTCTTGGATTGTAGATAAAACCTCTTTTTTGCAATTCACTATGATTTTCTACATCTTCAGGATTATTTTCATCATGTTCTTTCACAAAAGAACCATTGAACAAAACAGGAACACTTACCGTTTTAGTTTTTTCTTCAAATCCACCACCTTTTATCGCTGGTTTACTTACTTTGTATTTTATTTCTTTTTGAAATGTTGGAATTTTTAATTCAGGAAATATCAAATCTTCTTTTTCTTTGTCATAAACAATTGGCTCATCGTTTGCATTCTTTAATTCACCTTGTTTAGCCCACTCTACAAGTTGTTTTGCAGATAAAAACCAACTAAGGGTTTCAATGATACTTTCATCCGCAAAAAATTTATCGGGTATTCCAATATCAGGATTTTGTAAATTCTTGCCTTTAGCTGGAACATTAGAAGCAATCGCTGAACCTGAATTTTTGTAAATATTACTATTAGAATCAATTGTAGCATCATGAAAAAATCTTTCACATTCTTTGTAATCATTGCAACTTTTAAAAGATTGTAAAAAAGGCAATTCATTTTTCAAGTCATCAATTAAAGATTTCAAAAGGCTAACTTTTCTAGATTCATCATTTGTATTGTTGTAATATTCCTTGTAATTATTGAAAATTTTTCTTAAATTTTTAAAAATTCTTTTTTGTTCATGGGTAAAAGCAAAAACATCGTTGATTTTATGATTTTTTGAAAAAATCACACTTGATGCAACATGAGTTACATCATGTTTTTTCATCTCACCATTTTCTTTGGTTATGTGAGAAGTAATTTTTTTATTAGTAAGAAGACCATTTGCTATTCCAACTAGTAATTTTTTTTGCATCAGAGCAATAGTTTCATCTTCGGGAAATTCAAATCCATTTGTCTTTCTTTTAATTTTTTTCTTTACTTCACCTGTAGCATCATTAACAGTTTCAAAGCTTACTTCATGTGGGTTCGATAAATCAATGCCACCTGATTCGCCTACAACACCTTCTAAATTGTCAACTAAGCCTTTAATATCAGGATTTGCTTCATAAATTTCTTGTTTTCCACCAGGAGCATCAAATATAAATTCCATTTTGCTAATGTATTTTTTACCAATTCCTTGCCAGAATTCTTCATCTGTTATCTTAGCTATTCTTTCCATAACTTGTCTATGAACAGTATTTTTACTCATAGCAGACTGAACATCAGAAGATAAAAATCTTAAAATTGGATTTTTCTTTAAATCTTTAGTAAGTGCTTTTAATTCTTTTTCATAATACTTGTCATATTCTTTTTTTCTAATTTTTTCTCTTTCTTTTAATGCTTCATAAAGCAAGTCAAATCTTTTAATTGCAGCCTGTTTCCAAAATCTAGGATCAAAGTTATAAAGAAATTTTCTGTTACTTTCATCTGTTTTAATAGGTATTTTGTGAACATCTAAGATTCTAGCTTCAAACATCAATTCTTCATTGAGATATTCAAAACACTCAAAAATAAATTTATTATTTGGCTTAAAATCACTACAATATTTAATTAACATAATTTCCTTAAAATTTTAAAAAACTAATTACAATATATATTAGTATGAATTATAATAATGGAATGTTTTTTAAAAGACCGAGTACTTTAGAATCATCATGTGATCATGGTGATAATTTAGGTGTTTCAGATCCTCTTGACATCAAACAGCTTGGGCCAAGAAAAAATCGCAGCAAAGTTATAAGCCAAATAAAAGATTATGTCCTTTTGATGTTAGGTGCTCCTGTTATTAGGATTGAACTAGATGATCAACAACTAGCTGCTTCAGTTGATTTATGCTTGCAAATTTTTGAAGAATACGCACCAAGAGAATTTTTTCAATATTATGTTTTCAATACAAATCCTGGCCAATCAATTTATAAAATGCCACCAGATGTAGGATACATAAGAAACATACACTACAAACAAGTTCCTTCGTTTAATTTTTCTGCTAGTGATCTTGGTGGAGCAATACCCCTTGAATATTTTTATCCTGGTGGTGCTTATAGCTCAATTCAAGGGGGTATGATAGACCCTCTTCAGCCTATTTGGGGAAGGGCTGGCGAATGGACTCTTTACAAACAATATGAGCAAATGTATAGCAATTTAGCATCAAATACAGGAGGTTGGGAATGGATGGGCAATTATGACACAGTAAAACTGTATCCTATTCCAATGCGTAGTCATTCAGTAATTGTTCACTATGTTCAAAAAAATAAAGATTGGAACAGAGTAACTGCTGCCATGCAAGAAGGTGCTATAGCTTTTGCAAAAATCATGCTGGGAAGAATTAGGTCAAAAATTAAAAATCCACCTGGCCCTAATGGTGGAATACAACTTGATGGTGACACAATTCTTGCAGAAGGCTTACAAGAAAAAAAAGATTGGGAAGAAAGATTACTTACTCGTTGGGGTGATATTCTTCCAATTACTTTTGGTTAATTTTAAATAAGGTCAATATTTTAAAAAGGTAGATAATGAAAACATTTAGAGAATATTTTGAATCAAGAGAAAGTATTGTTTTAGAAGATGCAAGATTAATCGATACAATTAAACTTGGAAACAATACAGCAAAAATTTATAAAGATGATGATGAATTTATAGTAAAGTTTTTTAAAGATGGAAAACATATTGGAGAAAAAGCTGATTATTACGCAGACGATAAAGAAGATGCAACTAATACGGCTAATCACATGTTAAAAGATTTGAAAAAGTAAAATGGAATTTAAAAATTGGCTAATTAATGATGAGCACAATTTTCTAGAAGGTGCAAGTAGAACAGCTGGCAAAACATTGCTTTATCCTTGTGGATATGCTGGCCTTTGCTTGCTACCACCAGCTTATTTTATACCTGGTTCAGCTGATGCAATTTTATACATTAGCAAAGATGATAGGTTATGGAACAATATCGGTGAAAAAAATCCCTTTAAGATAAATCATTTAAAACCAAATCAACCAAGCAATAATAATGAAATACACAATAAATCAGGAGAAAAAAAGCCTTTTAAGATAACTCATTTAAAAGGCAGTAGAACAAAACCAAACAATGATGCACACAATAAAGGTGGTGATGGAAATCCATTCAGTATCAAACATTTAAAACCAACTCAAAAAAACAATAATAACGACATGCACAATAAAGCTTTTGACGGAAGCCCATTTAACATTAAACATTTAAAAGGTAGAACAGATAAACCTGATAACGAAAAACACAACAAAGCAATGGATGGTAGTCCATTTAGCATTAAACATGTAAAAGGCAGAAAAGATAAGCCTAATAACGATAAATTTAACAATGCAAAAGAAAAACATCCATTTTCAATTAAAAAATTAAATTAATTTCCTATAAATGAAACTACTTGATTTGCAGAAGATGCAATAACATAAAGTATATTTGTATTATTAACTGGTACAGTTATAGTTTCACCACCACTTAATTCAAAACCACTTCCTGTGGTTACTCCACTTGCCCCTAAATACAAAATTCCTGTATTAGTATTTGAAGCTTTTATAATTACTCCTTGCTTTAAAGTATTTGATGTTAGTTGAGTTGCTACTGTACCTATTGTAGCTTGCCCACTTACAATAGTTGTTTGAACTGCTTGATCAGATGATATAACGACAGGAATACTACTAGCAGAAGTTTTTTGCCCTCTACTTCCTTCATATGTAGTTAATCCATAGCCACCATCTGTATTAGCTAAAACAGCAATATTTCCAGCTAACGATGTATCTGAAATTACCACACTTACATCAGATTGTCCTAAACTTAAGTCACCCATATTATCTCCTTTATTAAATATTTATTTAAGTTATGATATTTTGATGATTGAAAAATAAATACAATATGAAAAGTTTTAATGAATACAAATTTGAAGACCTAAAAACATTTTTAGAAAACGCTCAAGAATTTTCAGAAATAAAAATTTTAGATTTTTCTAATATCTGTTTAGATTATTTTAAAAACAATACGGTCAATGAATCTGCACAAAATACAAGATATAGTGTAGAGATTAATTACAGAACCACCAAAGATGAATCATTGTCAAACTATGCCAAAATTGTACTTGGTTATGTAAGTGCAGCACTAAAAAGAGCAGATTTTCATGTAAAAATGGTTTTTTCTGAAAAACCTTTAAGAGTATTGGTAAGTGCAAGAAATTGGGATGACGGTGGATGGGCTGGAATTGTTAGCTTTAATGAAAAACTTAAAATGTTTGTTATTAGCAAAGGATATTACAACAAAGATAAAAAAACAGTTCATGTTACAAAAAGTGAAAAATATGAAGGTGAAGAAAATGCAGCAGGAATTGCTTCAGAACTTAAAAAAGTGATAACTAATTTAAAACACGAACCAGATAAAAGTAAAGAAAAATTAAAAGGAATTAACTTAAAGAGAGGCCCAAAAACTTGAGAAAAGCAGCTGGTATTTTATTTACAGACGGAGTTAACTTTTTAATTTTAAAAGATGCAAAAGGAATTTGGAGTATTCCTGGTGGTAAAAAAGAAAATGACGAATCACCTTGGGAAAATGCACATAGAGAAACTTTTGAAGAAACTAAGTTTAATGCTGATAAAAAAAAGTGTATCGGTAAATTTCCCGATTTAAATAATGATAAAAACTTTACTACATTTATATGTTTAATTGATAAAGTTTTCGATTGTGAAATAAGCGATGAACATGTAAAGTATAAATGGGTTAAACTTGATAATTGCAAAGATTATAATTTACACAATAGATTAAAAAATAAACTTCCCTTTTACAGGAAGTTTATAAATAGTTTTATTAATATTAAAAATCACAATTTTAATCATTAATTAATTCGATACTTCCAATAGGATCTTCAACCAAAAGAATATTTTTATTTTCTTCTTTTTCCCCAATATTTAAATTTTCATTTTTACTATTAGGAATACTTACAACTTGAACATGTTCTACTGTTCCTTTGTCTGTAATTATTGCTGGTTGATCTAATAAAAGCTTATTATTCATATTATCTCCTTCTTTATTTATACTTTCATTTGCAATTTTTAAAACATCTTCTTCAGATTGAATGACTTCAATTAGCTTCAAAGTATTAGTTTTAACCATAGATAAAAAGAACGAATCACCTCTAAATTTCCCCTTTGGAGGGATAATTTTCTGATTGCCCAATGTTGCCTTTGGCAACATCAGATCAGCATTTATGTTGTTTTCAAAAACATATATTCCAGATCCTTTGAAAGCGTTTTCTTTTTGCTGCTTATTTAAAAGCATTTTGTCTGTTTTGCTCAATTTTTGAATTTTTGGTCTTCTGTTCATATGATATAATAGATACTATTGGAGAATAATTTATGAAAAACTGGTATGATATTTTCCCCAAGGGAACTAAAGAAGGCGAAATAGAAGAAAAAATTTTCAAATCTCTAACCAGAGATAAGAAATGGAAATTTAGATCGGTGACAGGAATGTCCAAAGAATTAAAAATAAAAGAAGTCGTAGTTGAAAAAATTATTTTAAAATATGCTAAACTAGGATTACTTGTTCAAAACCCTCAAAATGACTTGCAATGGGGATATTGGGAAACTTGTGATATTAAGAAAAAGAAAAATTTCAGTCTTGTAGAATATGACTACAAAATGAGACTTAAAAACACAATTGTAGAACATTTAGACGATGAAGATGACGAGGATGATGATGAAGAAAATAATTGGGAAGATATAGATTAAATAAAAAATCCCTACTTTAAAGCAGGGATTTTTCAAATAAATTTAAAATAAATTTTAATTAAGCTTCGGTAGAATTAAAGTTTTTGTAACTTACCTTGCCTATTTCAGAATCAACACTAGCCTGAGTCTTATCCTTCATATTGTATGCTGCTGTTGCAGAATATGGTGGGAAATAGTTACTTGGATATTGACTTCTTACATAACCAGTAGGATATGCCCAAGATTTTGTTCCTGCTCTTTTTGTAGCATTTTCTTTGAAGTTATCTTCATTGTAATTTTCTTTAACCCAATCATTAAAATTTAACATTATTTTATCCTTTTCTGTGCCTTTTGTGTTTTTTGTGTTTTTTATGTCCTGTGCTCTTACAATTTCCCTGATTCATTTTTGCTAAAATATCAGGATTATGTGCTGCTAAAGCCAAAGGTGGATATTCTATATCCAATTGCTTAGTATTAGCTGGATAAGTGCATTTGCCATAATTTCGCATATGTTCTTCTGAAACTGTTGGCAAATTAAGATTTTCTTGTTTTGCCCAATCTGAAAAATTTAGCATTTACCCTCTATTAAAACAGAACAACAATTTAATATATGTATGCAAGAAAAAACAATTTTAACTCCTGAAATATTAGAATTGGAAAATTTAAGTAAATTTTCAAAACATCTATGTCCTGTTTGCGAAACATGGCACAATAACAATTTAAAAAAATGTATATTTTGTACAAACCACAAATTAAAGTCAAAAAACACTCTAGTAGTTTCGTTTAAACCACTTTTATTAAATTCTAAAAAAGACAAGGAATCATTAATTATAAATATGTCATTACTGCCTAATGAATTCAAAAATATTTTCTTCAACCCCTATAGCTTAAATTTTCTAATAAAATTAACAAGAGAAAATGAAATCAACAAAGCCCATCAATACTTTGATATATTTCTTGAAAAAATTTATAAAATTTTTAACATTAGAAAAATTAAAGTATTTGACTTTAAAAAAAAATATTTAAATGCATTTGATTTATACTCAGAAAAAAGAAAAAGACCTTTTAGCAAAAGAATATTAATGCCAATGTTTAATTGCAATGTAAATAGAAGAAAATTAATAAATTTAACTGTGTTTAATTTTTTAAAAACTTAAAAATGGTTATAATAAATTAACAGTTTCTTTTAAGGAGTATCTAAAATGGCTATTGTTTGTAAGACTGGCAGTACTGCAACCTCAAATCGTTCCCCTGTAACATTTAAGGTTAGCAAAAAAATAGTTAAGGGCAAGACATATTACGAAGCAACCGCTTTGTTAAATGGCTTTGCAGCCACTAAACTAAGACGAATTGGTAGTGATTGCACCTTGTTTGCTACAACTCAAGCAATTGTTTCAGCTTGTAATGCTAGGGCAAATGAATATAATCGCTCTGCTGATATTATTTTGCCAAAAGAAAAAGTTGTTTCAAAAACTAAAAAAGTTAAGTCCTAATTTTTAATTTTTTAGTAGAGGAATGTTTACTCAAGCATTCCTCTACTTTATTTAAAACATCATCCCATTCATCTAACTTTGTTTGTCTAAATATTTTTAAATTGTTTTCATACCACTTACTTTTATTTTTTAAACCCCATCTCCAATCAGATTTTTTAGACAACAACAACCAAGTTTCAATTCCCATACTTAATGCTAAATGAGCCATCATAGTATCAACAGTTATAACCAAACTTATTTTTTTCTCTAAAATTATCTTAGCTGTAGACTCAACATCTTTCATGTGATTGCCAATATTAATTAATCCATC
>Ga0114978_10000256_pt1 | contig 44520 bp, 36 predicted proteins | sample S_140212_EF_Meta_FD_87027 | JGI IMG/M metagenome (GOLD analysis project Ga0114978, IMG submission 87027) | Freshwater microbial communities from Lake Simoncouche, Canada to study carbon cycling - S_140212_EF_MetaG | ecosystem: Environmental > Aquatic > Freshwater > Lake | place: Lake...
GCGGTGGCGCAATGGCGCGCCGGCAAGCTGCGGCCGTTGTGCGTCATGGACGACGAGCGCATGCCGTACAAGACCAAGGTCACCGACACCATGTCGTGGAACGACATCCCGAGCTGCAAGCAGGCGGGCGTCGACGTTGATTACCTGATGCTGCGCGGCATTTTCATGCCGGGCGGCGCCACCAAGGAGCAGGTCGACTATTACGTCGATCTCTTCAAGCGCGTGCGCGAGACCGCGGACTGGAAAAAATTCATGGAAGACGGCGCGTTCAACACGACGTTCATGAGCGGCGCTGAGTACACCAAGTGGGTCGAGAAGGCCGAGAAGACTCATCTCGATTTGATGCGCGAGGCAGGATTCCTGGCCAAGCCGTAGTTGTTCCTTCCGGCACGGCTGCACGCGCGCCCCGGCGCGCGCGCAGGCGCGTCGTCATCAGAACCCAGTTCAATCATTCCTATGGATCAAGATAAAGAATCCGCTGCCGACGGGGGCGCTGCCGTCTCGGTGCGCACGATGGAACTCGCAGTCGCCATCGTGCTGTTCACGGTTGGCGCCATCGTGGTCTATGACAGTTACCGTCTGGGTTCGAAATGGGGCAGCGACGGTCCGCAGTCCGGTTACTTCCCGTTTTATATCGGGCTCCTGATCTGCATTTCGAGCATCATTAATTTCGTGCAGGCCTGGCTGGCCAGGGCAGGTGGCAGCGAGGCATTCGTCTTATGGGGGCCGTTCAAGCTGGTGCTGACGGTGCTGGTCCCGGCGGTGGTGTACGTGCTCGGCGTCAAGTACCTGGGGCTCTACGTGGCTTCCGCCATTTATATCGCGATATTCATGGCGTGGCTGGGAAAATATTCCTGGCTGAAGAGCGTGGTCGTCGGCCTCGCGGTCAACGCCAGTTTTTTTCTGATGTTCGAGGTGTGGTTCAAAGTGCCGTTGTTCAAAGGCGACCTCGATCCTTTGCGTTTCCTCGGTTATTAGCATGCAGGCAACGCGAGACGGGATATTGCGGATGGAGGCGGGGTGGTAGAACTCAGCGCACTGTTCCACGGCTTCGCGGTCGTGCTCACCCCGTTCAATCTGTTGCTGATGATGATCGGCATCGTGCTGGGCGTGATCATCGGCGTGCTGCCGGGCCTGGGCGGCGCCAACGGTGTGGCCATCCTGCTGCCGCTCACCTTCACGATGCCGCCGACGTCCGCGATCATCATGCTGTCGTGCATCTACTGGGGCGCTCTGTTCGGCGGCGCCATCACTTCGATACTGTTCAATATACCCGGCGAGCCGTGGTCGGTCGCCACCACCTTCGACGGCTACCCGATGGCGCAGCAGGGACGCGCCGGCGAGGCGCTGACTGCGGCGTTCACGTCATCTTTCGTCGGCGCCCTGGTTGCGGTTGTGATGATTACTTTTCTCGCACCGCTGGTGGCACAGTTCGCCCTGCAGTTTGGGCCGCCCGAGTTTTTCTCGGTCTATTTGCTGACGTTCTGCAGCTTTATCGGCATGGGCAAGGGTTCGCCGTTCAAGACGCTGGCCGCGATGATGCTGGGTTTTGCGCTGGCCGCGGTCGGCATGGATACGGTGACCGGTCAGTTGCGGCTGATTTTCGGTTTTACCGACCTCATGCGCGGCTTCGATTTCCTGATCGCCGTGATCGGCCTGTTCGGCATCGGCGAGATTTTGCTGTCGATGGAAGAGGGCCTGAAGTTCACCGGCAAGAGCGCCAAGATCGATCCCAAGATCGTGCTCGAAACCTGGAAGAAACTGCCGCGCTACTGGATGACCTCTATCAGGAGCTGCCTGATCGGCTGCTGGATGGGTATTACGCCCGGCGGGGCGACGCCTGCTTCGTTCATGAGTTACGGCGTGGCCAAGCGCATGTCGAAGAACGGCGAAAAGTTCGGCACCGGTCAAATCGAAGGCGTGATCGCGCCCGAAACAGCCGCGCATGCGGCGGGCACCAGCGCGCTACTGCCGATGCTGGCGCTTGGCATACCGGGCTCGCCGACTGCCGCGGTGCTGCTGGGCGGCTTGCTGATCTGGGGCCTGCAGCCGGGGCCGCTCTTGTTCGTCGAGCAGAAGGACTTCGTGTGGGGGCTCATCGCCAGCATGTACCTCGGCAATCTTGCCGGGCTCATCATCGTGCTTACCTGCGTGCCGCTGTTTGCGGCGATTCTGCGCATTCCGTTCTCGATCATCGCGCCGGTGATCATCGTGATCTGCGCCATCGGCGCCTACACCGTGCACAACGCGATGCTCGATATCTGGTTCATGCTGCTCTTTGGCGTCATCGGCTATGTGTTCAAGAAACTCGATTACCCGCTGGCGCCGCTGGTGTTGGCGCTGGTGCTCGGCGACCGCGCCGAAGACTCGTTCCGCCAGTCGATGCTCATATCGCAGGGTGAGATGAGCGTATTCTTCTCGAACTGGCTGGTCGGCGGCATCACGGCGTTGTCGCTGCTGATGCTGTTCTGGCCCCTGCTGTCGAAGCTGCTGGCGCGGCTGCGCGCGGCCTAGCACTTCCCGCGGTTTTCGCCGCGGCACCCAAACAAACACCTGCAGGCTTAGAATAAGCTTGCACGGTCTGGCTGCGTCCCGATGAACGCACGTCGCGGGCCTTGGCAAGTCCTAACGAGCTGGGGTGGTAATGGGGGAACATCCACAACGCGGCGCACCAGGCTCCAACCATCATTGGCTGCAGCTCGCGCTCGGCATCGTGTGCATGGTGATGGTGGCCAACCTGCAGTACGGCTGGTCGCTGTTCATCAACCCGCTCGACGCGAAATTCCAGTGGGGCCGGGCCGCCATCCAGCTCGCGTTCACGATCTTCGTGCTGAGCGAGACCTGGCTTATGCCGCTCGAAGGTTATCTTGCCGACCGCTTCGGCGCGCGGCCGGTGGTGACGGCCGGCGGCTTAATGGTCGGAATTTCCTGGAGCCTCAACGCTTATGCCGATTCGTTAATGGTTCTTTATGTCAGCGCCGCGTTGGGCGGCATCGGCGCCGGCGCGGTTTACAGCGCCTGCATAGGCAACGCACTCAAGTGGTTTTCGTCTCAGCGCGGCCTGGCTGTCGGCTTGACTGCGGCCGGCTTCGGCACCATCTCGGCGGCGACTGTCTTGCCCATGCACGCAGTCATACAGTCACAAGGCTATGAAAATGCGTTTTTGTACTTCGGTCTCGGCCAGGGCCTGATCGTGTGTCTGGCGGCGTGGGGCATCAGGCAGCCCGCTGCCGGTGAAATCAAATCGGACATTGTTCGCGCACTCCAAAGTGCGCGCGATTACCGTCCGCTCGAAGTATTAAAGGCGCCGGTGTTCTGGGTGATGTACCTGATGTTTTTTCTGGTTGCGGCGGCTGGCCTGATGGCGATCATGCAGCTTGCGCCGATCGCCAAGGAGTTCAAAGTGGCGAACGAGCCGGCGTCCATCCTCGCCCTGACGTTGCCTGCGCTGACGTTTGCGCTGGCGATCGATCGCGTGTTCAGCGGTCTCACGCGGCCGTTTTTCGGCTGGGTGTCGGACCGCATCGGCCGCGAGCATGCGATGGGCATCGCGTTCGCCATCGAAGCGGCCGCCATCGTTGCGCTACCGCAGCTCGGCCATGACCCGCTGCTGTTCGTGCTGCTGACCGGGCTCATCTTTTTTGCGTGGGGCGAAATCTACAGCCTGTTTCCAGCCGCCTGCGCCGATTCGTTCGGCACCCGCTATGCGGCCACCCATGCCGGTTTGCTGTTCACCGCAAAAGGCATGGCGACGCTGCTGGTGCTGGCGGCAATCGCGGTATTGCCGCCGACCGGGAGCTGGCACGCGCTTTTTTACGGCGCGGCGGCGATGAACGTGGTGGCGTCGGTACTGGCCTTGCTGGTATTGAAACCGCTGCGCGCGCGGCAATTTGCTGCGGACGGCCTGCGCCGCTAGCGCGCGGCCGGTACGGTAATCATTTCGAGTTTTGCGAGTTCGACTTCGGCCGCCAGCAGTCCGTAGGTGAACGCGAGCGCCGCCAGGACCGCCAGCACCCGTTGCGCTATGTATAAAAGCGCGTTGCCGACGACTGCTGTCTGCCGGGGCAGACGGGAATCGTGTATTGCGTATTGGTCGACCTGTTCCATGCTGCCTCCCATTCGCGCTGATGTTGGAAAAACGTCCGTCGTTTGCGTGTAGTCATTGTTGACGGCAGCGCGGGCAAGCGGAATACGCTCGAAGGCCTAGGTCGCGGGTAAGGTCGGCGGGGCAGTGGAACGAAGTTGCGAGTGTGCCGCGGCGATGAGCGCTCGCGGCAACGGCCTATGACCTTGGTCATAGCGCGGAAAAACGCTTATATCTTGCCGCGTTTTTTCAGGCGGGAAAGGGTTTCCGGCGACAGATTCAGGTAAGCCGCGAGTTCTTTCTTCGGCAGGCGCTCGACCAGCGCCGCGTGCTTGCGCATGAAGCGCGCCACGCGGCCGGGCGCGTCGAGCAGATGCAGAGTGATGGTATGCGCCATCACTTCGCTCATCAGTTTCATGACTTCGAATTCGAATCCGCTCTTGATGGCAGCGTGCCGTTCCATGAACGCGCTCCAGTCTTCCATCGACAACCGCGCGGTGCGCGCGCGCGTTACCGCGCGGATGGAGTACGGGATCGGCGTCTTCAGGCGCCATGCCGCGTAGCTGGTGTCGATCTCGGTTTCAGCGGCAAAACGCAGGATCATTTCCTTGCCGGCCGGCGTCGAGACGACACGCTTCAGGATGCCGTCGAGGATGAAATACTGCTGCATCGAAGAGTCGCCCTGGCTTTCCAGCTGCGCGCCCTTTGCGTAATCGGTAATCTCCAGCAGCGGCTCGAGTGCTTCCCACTGCTCGCGCGTGATCGCGCGCAGCACGAAGTTCTGGCGCAATTGAAGGCGCACGATTTTAGCTTCGGGATGGCGGGCAAGGGCGGTCATAGGGCGGTGCGCTACGTGAGGGCCTGTGAGCCGCGGCATGATTGCCGACGAGCGCGGAAGTATACCAAAACGGTAAATATTGACCGTGGTCAAGGCTGCCGGGTTGGCGACTGCATATATTTGAAACCCCTCAAAAAACCATAATTTTCGGGCGCAGCAGTAGCCACCCACCAAGGAGATTTCGATGGATACGGTCACCGACAGCAAAGACAAGGGCGCTGCCACCGGACAGGAAATGACCGACGGTTTTAACCTGCTCATCGATGCCCTCAAGTTGAACGGCATCGACACGATTTTCGGTCTGCCCGGCATCCCGATCACCGACCTCACTCGCAAAGCACAGGCCGCGGGCCTGCGCATGCTGTCGTTCCGTCATGAGCAGAACGCCGGCTATGCCGCGTCGATTGCCGGCTTTCTCACGCAGAAACCTGGGATCTGCCTGACGGTGTCGGCCCCGGGCTTTCTCAACGGGTTGAACGCGCTGGCCCACGCCACCGTCAACTGCTTTCCGATGATCCTCATCAGCGGCTCGAGCGAGCGCGAGATCGTCGACCTGCAGCAGGGCGACTACGAAGAAATGGATCAGCTGGCCATTGCCAAGCCGGTCGCCAAGGCCGCGTTTCGTGTGCTGCACGCGGAGGACATCGGCGTCGGCCTCGCGCGCGCCATCCGCGCCGCGGTGTCGGGGCGTCCGGGCGGCGTCTACCTCGACCTGCCGGCGAAACTGTTCGCGCAGAGTATCGGCGCCGAACTCGGCAGGAAAACGCTCATCAAGGTCGTCGATCCGGCGCCGCAGCAGATTCCCGCACCCGACGCGGTCAAGCGCGCGCTCGACTTGCTGAAAGGCGCGAAGAAGCCGCTGATCATCCTCGGCAAGGGCGCCGCCTACGCGCAAGCCGATGCCGATATCAAGGCGTTGGTGGAGCAAACCGGCATCCCGTACCTCTCGATGTCGATGGCGAAGGGCCTGCTGCCGGACACGCACGAGCAGTCTGCGTCCGCTGCGCGCTCCTTCGTCCTGCCGGGGGCCGATGTGGTAATGCTCATTGGCGCGCGCCTCAACTGGTTACTGTCGCATGGCAAGGGCAAAACCTGGGGCGGCAAGGGCCACAAGGACTGGGGTGGCCAGAAGTTCGTCCAGATCGACATCTCGCCGCAGGAAGCCGACAGCAACGTGCGCATCGACGCGCCGGTGGTGGGAGACATCCGGTCCTGCGTGTCGGCGCTGCTGGCCGGCATGGGGTCGGGCTGGACTAAGCCGCCGGCCGACTGGCTGAACGCGATCAACGAGAAGAAGACGACCAATATCGCGAAGATGGCCGAGACGCTGGCCAAGGACCCGTCGCCGATGAACTTCCACAGCGCGCTGAACGTGGTGCGCGACATCGTCAAAGCAAATCCGGACGCGATGCTCGTCAACGAGGGTGCAAACGCGCTCGATTTCACGCGCAGCATCGTCGACATGTATAAGCCGCGCAAGCGCATCGATGTCGGCACCTGGGGCATCATGGGCGTCGGCATGGGCTATTGCGTGGCGGCCGCCGTGGTGACCAAGCAGCAGGTAATCGCGATCGAAGGCGACAGCGCGTTCGGTTTCTCCGGCATGGAAGTCGAGACCATCTGCCGCTACAACCTGCCGGTCTGCATCGTGGTCATGAACAACAACGGCGTCTATAAAGGCACCGACGTCAACCCGGCGGGCGGTCCCGACGTGGCGCCCACCGTATTCGTCAAGGGCGCGCGCTACGACAAAATAATCGAAGCGTTCGGCGGTGTGGGCGTGCATGCCACGACGCCTGCCGAGTTGCGCAAGGCGATGGAAGAAGCCGTGCGCTCGAAGAAGCCCACGCTGATCAACGCCGTCATCGATGAAAATGCCGGCACCGAAAGCGGCCGCATCACGAGCCTGAATCCGCAAAGCGCGAAAAAGAAATAGCGCTTGGAGCGGACGCGAGAAGCGCGCCGCTCAAGCTGCCGCGAGTACGAGCGGACTTGCTGCCGCTCATCTCGCGGCGAGAAACGATAACGAGTGAGGATCTAATGGAAGCATTGAAAGGTGTTCGAATTCTGGATATGACGCATGTCCAGGCTGGGCCAACCTGCTCGCAGCTGCTCGCGTGGATGGGCGCCGACGTCATCAAGTTCGAGAACCCGGTCGGCGACGCGACGCGCGGCCAGTTGCGCGACGTGCCCAAGGCCGACAGCCTTTACTTCACGATGTTGAACTGCAACAAGCGCTCGATCACCGTGAACATGAAAAGCGCCGAAGGCAAGCAGGTGTTCGTCGATCTGCTGAAGAAATGCGACATCATCATGGAAAACTTCGGCCCCGGCGTGCTCGACCGCTTCGGTTTCACGTGGGAAAAGATCCACGAGATCAACCCGAAGATCGTGATGGGATCGATCAAGGGTTTCGGCTCCACTGGCCCGTATTCCGATTTCAAGGCTTACGAAAACGTGGCGCAGGCGATGGGCGGCGCGATGAGCACCACCGGCGTTCCGGATGGCCCGCCGTTTGTCACCGGCGCGCAAATCGGCGACTCGGGCACTGGCCTGCATCTCGCGATCGGCCTGCTCGCGGCGTTGCGGCAGGCGGAAAAAACGGGACAGGGGCAGTACGTCGAAGTGGCAATGATGGACGGTGTGATGAACCTGTGCCGCGTCAAGTTCCGCGACCACCAGCGGCTCAACCACGGCGGGCTGTCCGAGTATTCGGTGCCGACTTATCAGAATATGGGCGACGTGCCGCGCGCCGGTAATGACTCTGGTGGCGGGCAGCTTGGCAACGCCATCCACTGCAAGCCGCACGGCCCCAATGACTGGCTCTACGTCGTGGTGCAGGAAGCCGTCTGGGACGGCCTCGCGAAGCGTATCGGCCCGGACGTTGGCATGCCCGACATGGCGGCAAATCCGCAGCTTGCCACCATCAGCGAGCGGCGCAAGAACCAGCAGCTGATGTGGACGCTGATCAACAAGTTCGCTGAGAATTACACCAAGCGCGAACTGATGGCGATCCTGAATCCACTGGATGTGCCCTGCGGCCCGATCATGAGCACCACCGACCTCGCCAATGACGAGCACGTGCGTGGCCGCGACATGTGGGTCGAACTCGACCATCCCCAGCGCGGCAAGTGGTTCAATGTCGGCATGCCGATCAAGTTGTCGGCGTCGCCCGCGGTGATCAAACGCTCACCGACACTCGGCGAGCACACCGACGAGATTCTCAAAGAGGTGCTCGGTCTGAGCGATGCCGAGATTGCGATCAAAAAACAGGCCGGCGCTTTTTCGATGCCGCCGAAAACGAAATAACGGAGGCACCATGAAAATCGCGATCATCGGACAGCAGGACTTCGGAAAAGCAGTATTGGAGGCATTTCTCGCGCGCGGCGACACGGTTGCAGCCGTGTTTTGCGCGCCCGAGAAGGAAGGCGCGCGGCCCGACGTATTGCGTGTGGCGGCGCAGGAAAAAGGCATCACGGTCCACCAGTTCAAATCGCTGCGCGCACCCGAAGCGGCGCAGGCGATGAAAGAGGCCGACGTCGAAATCGGCATCATGGCCTTCGTGCTGCAATTTGCGCCGCAGGAATTCGTCAATATTCCGCGCCACGGCACCATCCAGTACCACCCCTCGTTGCTGCCCAAGTTCCGCGGCCCCAGTTCGATCAACTGGCCGATCATTAAAGGCGAAACCGAGACAGGACTGACTATATTTCGTCCGTCGGACGGTCTCGACGAGGGCGCAGTCATCCTGCAGAAAAAGACGCCGGTCAGCGCGGACGATACTCTGGGCACGGTGTATTTCGACCGCTTGTTCCCGCAGGGCGTGAGCGCAATGGTGGAAGCAGCGGATCTGGTCGTCGCCGGCAAGCACCAGGAAATCGTGCAGGACGAGGCGCAGGCGAGTTACGAAGGCTGGTGCCGCGGCGCCGAGGCGAAAATAGACTGGACCAAGCCCATCGACCACGTCTACAACCTGATACGCGGCTGCAATCCCGCGCCGGGCGCATGGACGACGCACAACGGCAAAAAGTTACATATATTTGACGCCCGCAAGCTGGTCTTCCGGCGCTTTGCGGACGTTGCCGGCAAGCTAGGCGAGATCACCGACGTGACGGCGCAAAGCTTCAAGGTCACCGCCCAAGGCGGCATGGTCGAGGTGCTCAAGGCGCGTTTCGAGGACGGCAAGAAGCTGGCGGGCGGCGAGGTTGCGCAGACGGGCGGGCTGCAGGCGGGAAGCATGCTTGGCAGCTGAAGCCAGCTCAAATTTGTTGCGTGAAAAGGCCACCCAAGCGGTGGCCTTTTTGTTGGTACTTGCCCTGTCGAGGGCATTGTTGCAAGTGCTTACTAACGTTCGAACGGATGCCGGACTTATCCCCGGTACAGGCATTGCTTGCGTAACTATACTTTGGGCAAGAAAAATGTGCTTTATCGCAGGGGTGGAATCAGGGGGGTTATCGCGGGTTTTGGCACACTTATGAAAAAAATCATATACTTGTCATCAAATACCGTAAACTGATTCAGTTTTCGTCGTTAACCCATTAGAATAAAAATATAAAAAATAGGAATTGGGATGAAAAATTTGTCCTTTTGGAAGTCGGATTGGTTTCTCGGATTGGTGGTTACGCTGGTGCTGTTCATCGCATCCGGCGGCGACCTGATCCAGAGCCTGGAGCGCAAAGCGTACGACCTCGGGGTGAGGTCGGCGTCGCGCGCGCCTTCCGATCGCATTGCGGTCATCGCGATCGACGATCAGAGCATTGCGAACATCGGTCGCTGGCCGTGGCCGCGCGACGTGCACGCCAAAATGACCGACATTCTGTCCAACGCCAACGCCAGCGCGAAGACGATAGGCTATACGGCATTTTTTTTCGAACCCCAGGTTGATGCGGGGCTCGCGTACATCAACAAGTTGAACGAGGTGTATGGCGCGTCGAAGTTCAAGGGTTCCCACGATCCCGACGCCGAGAAGCTCGAGGCCCTGCTCGCGGAAGCGTCCGGCGCCCTCAATACCGACCAGCGGCTGGCCGAGAGTTTCAAGAAGGCGAACAACGTGCTGCTGCCGATGGTGTTCCAGCAGTTTCCCTTTGAGCCGCAGGGCAATCCCGACAAGCCGCTGCCGGACAATATCGCGGCGAACGGGATACTCATCAAGGACAAGAACGCCGATGTCCTGCCGCCGCCCGGCATCAATCCCGCATACCCGATCCCTGAACTGACCGCCAGCGCAGTAGGCATAGGCCACCTGAACGCGCAGCAGGATGTTGATGGCGCAACGCGCACCGAGCCCCTGATCGTGCGCTATTACGACCGGTTTTTCCCGTCGCTGTCGCTGATGCTGGTGGCGAAGTATCTGAACCTGCAGGTGACCGATATCCAGGCCAAGCCGGGCGAAGACGTGCGCATCGGCAAGCTGCGCGTGCGCACCGACCCCGAACTGCGGATGTATACGTTTTTTTACAGCGATTCCGGCGACAAGCGCGCGTTCCCGATCGATTCATTCTTCGACGTCTACACCGGCAAGATTCCGGCGTCCAAGTACCAGGACAAGATTGTATTGATCGGCGCCACCGCCACCGGGCTCGGCATTTCCCAGGTGACGCCGGTCGCGCCGCGCATGGCGCCGGTGGAGACCCTCGCGCATTCGGTGTCGAGCATCATGAAGGAAGATTTTTTCATCGCACCGACGTGGGGCATATGGGTTGAGAAGCTGGTGTTCCTGCTGGTGGCGGCCTACCTGATCGCGCTGCTGCCGCGGTTGAAGGCAGGGATGGGGGCGATTTGCACGGCATCGTTGTTCGTCATCCTGCTGGCTGCGCATTTCGTGCTGATGGGAACGCAACTGATGTGGATCCAGCTGATGGCGGCGGTGACGCTGCTCCTGATCGGCCATCTCGCGCTGACCACCAAACGTTTTCTTGTTACCGAAAGCAGCAAGGCGCGCTCGGATGTCGATCTTGCCCAAAGCCACCGCATGCTGGGTCTCGGCTACCAGGGGCAGGGTCAGCTCGATATGGCGTTCGACTATTTCCGCAAGCTGCCGGCTGACGATTCCGTGCTCGATCTGATATACAACCTTGCACTTGACTACGAGCGCAAGCGCCAATTCAACAAGGCGGAAAACGCGTTCAAATATATCGCCGAGAAAAACCCGAAGTTCAAGGACATCGCGGAACGCGTTGGGCGCGCCAAAGCGATGTCCGAGACGGTCATACTCGGCGGCGCCGGCGGACATCCTGGCGGCACCGTGATCCTGCCGGGCGGCGGCGTCGAGAAGCCGATGCTGGGCCGCTACCAGGTCGAGAAAGAACTCGGCAAGGGCGCGATGGGCGTGGTTTATCTCGGCAAGGACCCGAAAATCGGGCGCGTGGTGGCGATCAAGACCATGGCGTTGTCGCAGGAGTTTGATGCCGACGAACTGCAGGACGTAAAAGACCGTTTCTTCCGCGAAGCGGAGACTGCCGGCCGCCTCAATCACCCGTATATCGTTACGATATTCGACGCCGGCGAGGAGCACGACCTCGCTTACATCGCCATGGAGTTCCTGAAGGGCAAGGACCTGACCCCGTTCATCAAGCCCGACAACCTGCTGCCATTGCCAAAGGTCATGGGCATCACCGCGCGGGTCGCCGAGGCGTTGTCTTACGCCCACACCAACAACGTTGTGCATCGCGACATCAAGCCCGCGAACATCATGTACGAGCTCGAGAGCGATACTGTCAAAGTCACCGACTTCGGCATCGCGCGCATCACGGATTCATCCAAGACCAAGACCGGCATGGTCCTCGGCACGCCGAGCTATATGTCGCCCGAGCAGCTGTCGGGCAAGAAAATCCAGGGCAGTTCCGATTTGTTCTCGCTTGGCGTGACACTCTACCAGATGACCTGCGGCTATCTGCCGTTTCAGGGCGATTCGATGGCGCAACTGATGTTCAAAATCGCCAACGAACCGCACGTCGATATTCTGACGCGCAACCCGGCGCTGCTGCCGTGTCTGGTTGAAATCATCAACAAGGCACTCGCCAAGCAGCCCGAAGACCGCTACCAGACTGGCGATGAATTCGCGCAGGCGATCCGGGCGTGCATGGCGGAAGGCGGTGACGCGGCGGTGAAATCCGACGTCGTCGACATCGGAATCTAACGATCATGATAGTCAATCTCGGCACCGCACTCGAAGTCGTCACCGCCACTGATCCGGGCATGGTGCGCTCGCATAACGAAGACAGCATCGGCACCGACGCTGAAATCGGCCTCGCGGTGCTGGCTGACGGCATGGGCGGCTACAACGCCGGCGAGGTCGCCAGCGGCATCGCGGTCGCCATGCTCAGCACGGAAATGAAGCAGGCGCTCGAAAACCACGAGCCGCACGCGATCGATAGCACGGGCGAAACGCTCGCCGAGAAATTCGTGCGCGAGAATTCAGCCAAGGCAAACGCCGCGATTTACCAGACCGCCAAGAGCCAGCCGCAATATGCGGGCATGGGCACCACCCTCGTAGTGGCACTGTTCTTCGACAATCGCATGACGGTCGGCCATATCGGCGACTCGCGCCTCTACCGGCTGCGCGGCGACGCTTTCGAACAGGTGACGCGCGATCATTCGCTGTTGCAGGAACAAATCGACAGCGGCATGATTACGAAGGAACAGGCGCGCTACTCGCAGAACAAGAATCTGGTCACGCGCGCGGTCGGTATCGACCCGGAGGTCGAGACCGAAGTCCACACTTACAGCGTCGAGCCCGGCGATATCTACTTGCTGTGCTCGGACGGTTTGAGCGATATGGTCCAGGATGAGGACATCCATTCGACCTTGAGTATGCTGCAATCGAATTTGCCGCTGGCGGCGACGCAGCTGGTGCAACTCGCCAATGACAGCGGCGGGCGCGACAATATATCGGTAATCCTGGTGCGGGTGATTGAGGATTTTGGAGTGCCCACGGGATGGTTTGCCAAATTCAAGGCGTGGTTTAGATAATAAGGTTACAGGGATACTGCCATGGCGAAGTTGATCATGAGTTTGGATAACGCGGTGATTCGGGAAGTTCCGCTCGATAAGGAGCGCTTCACTATCGGCCGCAAAGCGCACAACGACATCCAGATCGACAATCTGGCCGTCAGCGGCGAGCACGCATTGATAGTGACCATCCTTAACGATTCGTTTCTCGAGGACCTGGGCAGCACCAATGGCACCCTGGTCAACGGCAACCCGGTCAAGAAACACATTCTGCAGACCAACGATGTGATCGAAATCGGCAAGTACAAGCTGAAGTTTGTCAGCGAAGCGCCGACTGGCGCGGCGTCGGTCGCCGATTTCGAGAAAACCATGGTGCTTCGCGCGCCGATAGGCAAAATGAATCCGCCGGGTCCGGGCGGCGGCAGTTTTGGTGATACCCAGATCAGCCCTACGGCAACGCAAATGACCACTCAAAGCCAGCCTTCGCCGGCAAACACGGCAGCTGCTGCCGCTGTCAAGGCGCCGGAAAAACTCGCGGCCATCCAGATTTTGACCGGCCCGTCGGCGGGCAAGGAACTCGAGCTGACCAAGAACCTGACGACGCTGGGCAAGCCGGGCGTGCAGGTGGCGGTGATTACGCGCCGTCCGCACGGTTACTTCATTACGCACGTCGAGGGCGCCAATTTCCCGGTCATTAACGGTAAGGCGCTCGATGCGCAGGCGCACCAGCTCAACGACCAGGACGTGGTAGAGTTGGCGGGGGTAAAAATGGAGTTCTTTTTCAAGAATGGCTAGGCTGCGGCGCCTGTTCGGGCGCAGCCAGCGGGCCGTTTCTCCACCCACGATATTTCAGCGCCCGACCCATGAGCCGATCGCTGGCGTCATGCGGCAACCTCGCCGCTGGGGCGCCACGATAAATACACGCAGCGCGCGGGGCGTCTGCCGCCAGCGCAACGGACACAAGTTTTACTGCATTGGGGAGCGGTAGCAGCGCACACTTCCCCATACCGACGGCCGCATAGGAGGCGGGTTGAAAAAAAATATCGTTCGCATTGGTCTGGGCCTCGCCCTGCTGCTGGCATTTCTGGGCCACGCCGCAAAATGGGGATTCGGCAGCTGGACTTTCGAGCTGCCGCTGGTAAATCGGCTCGAGGCAATTGTTTATGACACGCGGCTGGCGCTGACCATGCCGCGCACCGTCGATCCGCGCATCGTCATTCTCGACATCGACGACAAAAGCCTGGCCGAGAGGGACAAAGGCGGCGAGGGACGCTGGCCGTGGCCGCGCGATCGCATGGCGCTGCTGTTCGACAAGTTGTTCGACCACTACCAAATCGCCATTCTCGGTATCGACGTCGTCTTCGCGGAGCGTGACGAGAGTTCGGGCCTCAAAGTGCTGCAGCAACTGGCCCAAAAGGAAATGAAGGACGTCGCGGGCTTTCAGTCGGCGCTCAAGCAGCTCCAGCCACAGCTCGATTACGACGAAATCTTTGCAAATCACATGCGTAACCGCGCCATTGTGCTCGGTTACACCTTCAACTACGGGTCGGCGGAAAGTGGCGGCGCGCCCGCTACAACCATAGGCCAATTACCGCAGCCGGTGCTGCCTTCAGGCACCTTCACCGGGAAAAATATCGGTTTTTACAAATTCGATGGCCACACGGCAAACCTGCCTGAATTTCAAAAGGCCGCAGCCAGCGCGGGCCACTTCAGTACGGAACCCGATGCGGACGGAATTCTGCGGCGAGTGCCCATGTTGGCGGAGTACAAAGGGGCCTATTACGAGTCGCTTTCGCTTGCCATGGTGCGCATGCTGATCGGCATGCCGAATGTCGTCCCCGGATATCCCAGCGACAATGCGCTTATCCTCAGCAAGAAATACTCCGGGCTGGAGTGGCTGGAAGTCGGCAATATCAAGGTGCCAGTGGACGAAGCGGTAACGGCATTGATTCCCTACCGCGGCAAGCAGAAAAGCTTCCAATACGTGTCGGCCGTGGACGTCCTGAACGAGCGCGTCGCGTTGGACGACCTGAAGAGCAAGATCGTGCTGGTTGGGACGACGGCGGCGGGCTTGCTGGACTTGCGTGCGACGCCGGTGGAAGCGGTATATCCGGGGGTCGAGGTCCACGCCAATTTGATCTCGGGCATGATCGACCGCAACATCAAGCAAAAGCCGCCCTATGTTGTCGGCGCCGAGTTTTTGTCGCTGCTGGTCGCCGGCCTGGCGATGGCGCTGCTGCTGCCGCTGCTGAATCCATTCAAATCGCTGCTCGTGACGCTGGCGGTGTTGATGACCGTGTTGTTCACGAATCTGCTGGTGTTTCACGTCGGCAACCTGGTGCTGCCGCTGGCATCGGGGCTGATGCTGATTTCTCTGCTGTTTGCGCTCAACATGACTTACGGCTACTTCGTCGAAACGCGCGGCAAACGGCAGATCACAGGGCTCTTTGGCCAGTACGTGCCGCCGGAACTGGTCGATGAAATGGCGCGCAATCCCGAGAGCTTCTCGATGGAAGGCGAATCGCGCGAGATGACCGTTCTCTTCACCGACGTGCGCGGTTTCACCACCATCTCCGAAGGGCTGGATCCGAAACAGCTGTCACAGCTGATGAACGAGTTTCTGACGCCGCTGACGGAAGTCATTTACAAGCACCGCGGCACTGTTGATAAATTCATGGGTGACTGCATCATGGCGTTCTGGGGCGCGCCGTTCGCCGATCCGGCGCATGCCAGGAACGGCATCCTGGCCGGTCTCGAGATGCACCAGATACTGAAGAAACTGAAGCCTGAGTTCCAGGCGCGCGGCTGGCCTGAAATCCGCATCGGCGTCGGCCTCAACACCGGTCGCATGAGCGTCGGCAACATGGGATCGAAGCTGCGGACAGCCTATACTGTGATGGGGGACGCGGTAAATCTCGCGTCCCGGCTCGAAGGCATCACAAAGGAGTATGGCGCTGATATCATAGTCGGCGAAGGGACCAAGGACGCGGTGCCGGATGTCGTCTTTCGCGAGCTCGATCGCGTGCGCGTGAAGGGCAAGGACGAAGCGGTGACGATCTTTGAGCCGTTCGGCATGCAGGGCCAGGTCGACAAGGCGAAGCTCGAGGAAATCAAGCTTTACACCCAGTTTTTGCGGCTGTATCGGGCGCAGGACTGGGACCAGGCGGAGTTGCAGCTGTTTAATTTGCAGAAACAGGTTCCCGGTAATCCGCTCTACAGCCACACCTTCGTGGAGCGGATCACCTATTTGCGCGCGAACCCGCCGGGCAAGGGCTGGGACGGCGCGTTCACGTTTACGACCAAATGACACGGCATCGATGAAACTCCGGATACTCGGCTGCAGTGGCGGCATTGGCGGTGACTTGCGCACTACGTCGATGCTGCTCGATCACGATATCCTGATCGACGCCGGCACCGGTGTCGGCGACCTGAGCATCGACGAATTGGCGCGCATCGACCATGTATTCCTGACCCATTCGCATCTCGATCACGTGACGTCGATCCCGTTCATGGTCGATTCGGTGGGCTGGATGCGCGACAAGCCGATCACCGTGCATGCCATAGAGCCGACGCTGGAAGTCCTGCGCCAGCATCTTTTCAACTGGAAGTTGTGGCCGGATTTCACCCAGATCCCGGATGCGCAGAAGCCGTTTTTGCGTTACGAGGCCGTGGCCCTGGGCAAGACGGTCGATGTCGGCGGCCGCAAACTGACGCCGTTGCCCGCGAATCACGTGGTGCCGGCGATCGGCTACCAGCTCGATTCCGGCCGCGCGAGCCTTGCTTTCACCGGGGATACGACGACCAATGATGCGTTCTGGACGGAAGTCAACGAGATCGACAACCTGCGGTATTTGATTATTGAAACGGCGTTTTGCAACCGTGAGCGTGACCTCGCGATCGCCTCCAAGCATCTGTGTCCGAGCATGCTGGCCGAGGAACTGGCGAAACTCAAGCGCAAGGCCGATGTCTATATTACGCACCTGAAGCCGGGCGAAGTCGAAGTCACCATGCAGGAAATCATGGAATGCGCCGGCGCCTACAGCCCGCGCATGCTGGAGAACAACCAGGTGTTCGAATTTTGAGCGCAGGGCGCAAATTCCGCGTCCTGAATTCGGATTTTGGTATGTGTGCCAAATGTGAGAGGTCAAGCCGCCATGAGTAGCGTACTTGAAACCAAGCCGGTCGCGCAGGACAACCTGGCGGAGAAGCTGAGTTTCTCCAAGGCCCTGCAAGCGGTCACCAACCGCATCCACGCCACCAGCAACATAGACGAAATCATGCTGGAGTTGAGCCAGGACATCTGCGGCCTCTTCAACGCCGACCGGCTCACGCTCTATCTGATGAGCGAAGACAAAACATCCATCGTCTCGAAGGTCAAGACCGGGCTTAACTCGTTCAAGGACCTGAAGTTGCCGATCGCAGAGCAAAGTATCGCCGGCTTTGTCGCGGTGCATAAGAAGATGATCAACATCCGCGACGTCTACGACGAAAAGGAACTCAAGGCCTACAGCCCGCAGCTGAATTTCCTGAAGCAGGTGGACGTCAAGACCGGCTATCGCACCAAGCAGATGCTGGCCGCGCCGGTCATAGACGCGCAAACCAAGGAATTGATCGGCGTTATGCAGATCATCAATTCCAAGAGCGGGCAGCCATTCCCGGCGGTCATGGAAGAAGGCGCGACGCACGTTGCGGAAACCCTGGCTATCGCGTTTCGCCAGCGCCAGAAGCCCGTTGCCGGGGTCAAGGGCAAGTACGATCACCTGGTGTCGAACGCGGTCATCTCGGCCGAGGAACTGGAGCTGGCGACGCGCTCGGCACGCCGCAAGAATCTCGACGTCGAAACCGTGCTGATCGATGAATTTCAGGTCAAGCTGGACAAAATCGGCGAGGCGCTGGCGGCTTATTTCGACGTGCCTTACGAGCCGCACAAGGCGGACCGCGTGAAGCCGATGGACCTCATGAAAAACATGAGCCGGGAATTCGTCGAAAGCAGCCTGTGGATACCGATCGACGAAACGAAAGACGGCATCATGATATTGACGACCGACCCGGAAAAAATCCGCGGCTCCAGGGTTGTCAACAACGTTTATCCGAAAAGCAAGATCGTCTACCGCGTATGCTGTGCGCGCGAATTCGTCGCGACGCTCGATCTCTTTTTTGGCGGCAGCGGCGGGTCGGCGGGTGTTGGCCACATCGATGACGGCACCGATATCAGCGATTTGTTGTCCGGTCTCGAAAATGAAGAGACGCTTGAGGATAATAACGAAGACGTCGCGTCGGCGGCGTCGGACAACGAGGTCGTCAAGCTCGTCAACAAGATTATCGTCGACGCCTACAAGCAGGGCGCGTCCGATATACATATCGAGCCCTATCCCGGCAAGGGCAAGACCGAGATCCGCTTCCGCAAGGACGGCTCGCTGATGAATTATATTTCGGTGCCGGCCGCCTATCGAAACGCCATCGCCGCGCGCCTGAAAATCATGTGCGACCTCGATATTTCCGAGCGCCGCAAACCGCAGGACGGCAAGATCAAATTCAAGAAGTACGGTCCGCTCGACATCGAACTGCGGGTGGCGACCATCCCGTCCGCCGGCGGCGTCGAAGACATCGTGATGCGGATACTTGCCGCTGGCGAGCCGATTCCGCTCGACAAGCTCGGGTTGTCCAATTACAACCTGGTCAAGTGTAAAGAGGCCATTGAAAAGCCCTACGGCCTCTTTTTCGTGTGCGGCCCGACCGGTTCAGGCAAAACCACGACGCTGCACTCGGTGCTCGGCTACCTGAACACGCCCGAGACCAAGATCTGGACCGCCGAAGACCCGGTTGAAATTACGCAGCGCGGGTTGCGCCAGGTGCAGATGAATCCCAAGGCCGGGCTGACGTTTGCGATCGCGATGAAAGCGTTTTTGCGGGCTGACCCGGACATCATCATGGTCGGTGAAATGCGCGACAAGGAAACGGTCGGCACTGGTATCGAAGCATCACTCACCGGTCACCTGGTGTTCGCCACCCTGCACACCAATTCGGCGCCGGAATCAATCATCCGCCTGCTCGATATGGGCATGGACCCGTTTAACTTCGCCGATGCGCTGCTCGGCATTCTCGCGCAGCGTCTCGCCAAGCGGTTGTGCGGAAAATGCAAGAAGCCATACGTGCCGTCGGCCGAAGAACTCAAGCTGTTCGTCGAAGAGTATTCCGGCGAATTGATGAATACCGAAGCCTGGAAGAAGGACCCCAAGGGCGAACGGGAAAAACTTATCCAGATGTGGACCAAGGACTTCGGCAACGATAAAGGCGAGATCCAGTTTCACAAGGCGGTCGGCTGCGAGACGTGCGGTGGCGGCGGTTACAAAGGCCGGGTCGGTTTGCACGAGCTTCTGATCGGCACCGACCCCGTAAAGAAACTCATTCAGGAGCACGCGCGGGTGGCCGATTTGTTCGCCTGCGCGCTCGGCGAAGGCATGCGCACCCTGAAGCAGGACGGCATGGAAAAAGTCCTGCTGGGGATGACCGATATGGCGCAGGTGCGCGCCGTCTGTATCAAGTGAATACTGCGCCATGAACCAGATGCAGCGCCCCCTGGATTCCGCCCATCTGTTCGAGCGTCTGGAGCAGCTCAATCAGGTCGGCGTCGCGCTGTCCAAGGAAACCGACATCAACCGGTTGCTGGAAGCGATCCTGCTGGCGGCGAAGAAAATTACCAATGCCGACGGGGGAACCCTCTACCGCGTAATAGACGACCGCACGCTTAAATTCGAGATCATGCGCAACGATACGCTCAAGATTGCGATGGGGGGCACCACCGGGGCCGACATTCCCTTTCCGCCCATCAACCTGTTCGACCAGGACGGCAAGCCGGTGAATACGATGGTCGTCGCGTACGCGTTTCATCACGACACCTCGGTCAACATCGCCGACGCCTATATCGAGGAAGGCTTCGACTTTTCGGGCACCAAGGCCTTCGACCAGAAGACCGGCTACCGTTCACAGTCGTTCCTCACGGTGCCGATGAAGAACCATGAGAACGAGATCATCGGCGTGCTGCAGCTGCTGAACGCCAAGAGCCAGGCGACCGGCGCGGTAAGCCCGTTCTCGTCGGAGGACCAGCAGCTCGCCGAGTCGCTGGCCTCGCAGGCGGCAATCGCGCTGACCAACCGGCTGCTGATCAACCACCTCGAAAACCTGTTCGAGTCTTTCATCAACCTCATCAACGCCGCGATCGACGACAAGTCGCCCTACACCGCCGGCCATTGCGAACGCGTGCCTCAGCTGACGATGCTGCTGGCGGAGGCCGTCAACAATTGCGCGGTCGGGCCGCTGAAGAATTTCAGCATGAACGACAAGGACCGCTACGAACTGAAGATCGCGGGCCTGCTGCACGATTGCGGCAAGGTGACCACGCCGGTGCACGTGGTCGACAAGGCGACCAAATTGCACACGATATTCGACCGCATCGCCCTCGTCGATACGCGGTTCGAGGTGATCAGACGCGACGCGGAAATCGCGCTGTTGAAGACCAAACTGGCAGCGCTGGAGAAAAAAGACAAGCAGGCGGTGGACGCCGCCGAGCATGAATTCAAGCTGCAGATGCGCCGCATCGACGAGGACCGCGAATTCCTGCGTTTCTGCAATGTCGGCGGCGAGTTCATGAAACCGGAGGACCTGGAGCGGGTAAAACAGACCTCGGGCAAGTACCGGTGGCGCGACGTCGAAGGCAGCGACGCCGATTTTCTGACGGCGGACGAAGTCGAAAATCTGACCATCCGCGCCGGCACGTTGACCGCGGCCGAGCGCCAGATCATCAACCATCACATCGACGTCACTATCCAGATGCTGGAAGCGCTGCCGTGGCCCAAGCACCTTAAGAACGTGCCCGAATACGCCGGCGGCCACCACGAGCGCATGGATGGCAAGGGCTACCCGCGCGGACTCACGCGCGACCAGATGTCGGTGCAGGCGCGCTGCATGGGCATCGCCGATATCTTCGAGGCGCTGACCGCCAGGGACCGGCCCTATAAAAAAGGCAAGACCCTGTCGGAATCACTGTCCATTCTGGGCAAGTTCAAGCTGGGCGGCCACATCGATCCCGACCTGTTTGACGTATTCATGTGGGAAAAGGTCTATCTCAAGTACGCCGAGCAGTGCATGGACAAGGAACAGGTCGATGACGTCGATCTTGCCCAGGTTCCAGGCTACGTGCCGCCGCCGGCGGCGTAACCGTTCTTATTTCCGCGTCATCGCGACCTCTGTAGGGTGTCTTAGAGTAGCGGTAGGCGCGGCGGTCGCCGGGCCATCTTCGCGGTCGCATCCCCGAAAACGGGGCCCCTGCTCTGCGCTCCGCTTTCCTACTTCCTCGTAATATAGACGATGAGCCCTTCGGTGGCGACTTCGATGAATTTTTCGCTGTAGCCCATTTCCTGCAATTCCCAGCGAAACGTGTTGCCGAGGCGGGCTTTTTTGTAGACGCCGAGTTTGTGCTGCTGCCTGAAATCTATGGCGCGCTTGAACGTGTCCTCGAGGATCGTCACCAGTCGCTTCTGCGAAATCTTCCGTTCCTTGCCTTTATCGAGCGCCGGCGGATAACGCTTGGCGAGATCCTGCGCCAAACCCGTGGCAAACGAATCCACATCCTTGCTCGAAACCGTGCCGAACAATGCCATGATCTTGCTCCGGTAAAATAAAGCCGTTAATTCGAATTTTTGCCAAACAAACGTTTCAGCATCTTAAGGCCGAAACCCGGTCCGGGTTGTCGCGTCCGGCCTTTGGGCTCAAACACTCGAACGTCGTAAAGCAGTATATCGCGTAGCACGTCGGCGTCGCCAATCGGCTCGACGCCGTGAAACGAGTGATCGTTCTTGATAAAAGCGAACAGCGAATTCGGCCGGTATTCCATGGTTCTGACTTTATGGAAGAGCTTGTGCGGGTAATGTGGGCCGCCCCGGCAGCTAAACGCCGCATCGCGCGGCACGTAAATCGAGGTGCCGAGATGCTGCAGCGAATCATCATCGGGGCAATAGAACAGCATCGATAGCAGGCGGTGCGGTGCGTCCGTATGCGGACCTATGCTGAAGTTGGTCAGATCGCGCACGATCAGGGAATCCGCTTCAAAACCGCACTTGTAAATTTCATCGCCGAACCGTTCTTTGACATAGGGTTCAAACTTGTCGATCATCGCGGTCAGAAATCTCTGCGTAATCAGCCAGCCTGAAAATTCGGTCCAGAACAGGCGGCGGGACTCATCCAGCTTGTTGATCTCCGCTGGCGTGAACGGCATGACAAAGCGCTCGAGATACGCGCCTTTGGGAACCCGCCCGGTGTCGGCGAGGCTGGTCAGCGCCGAAGCGCCCGGCCAGTTGGCGCGCATTGCCGCGTAAAAATCGTCCGGAAATACGTTCTCGACGTAAATATGCGCGTACGGATACTCGCGGATCGGCGCGTTGGCGATCTGGTACAACACGTGTTCTTCAACGGAGGAAGACATAGTTCCCGACGCCCTTGAATGCGCCCTCAGTGCGTTGCGCCTGCGCCACCTGCTGCTCGGAATAACCGAACCCGAGCGACTTCATGTCGGCGATGATCTTGCGGTGTTGTTCCAGGTTGGTGTTGATTTCCACCAGCACCGATTTCAGGCGCGGGTCGGCGAGCACGCCACGGCAGCCGTCGAGCACCTTGTGCTCGAGTCCGTCGACGTCGATCTTGATGTGGTTGGGCGCCGGCACCACGCCTTTGTCCACCAGCAGGTCGAGGGTGGTCGAGACGCAGCCTTGCGACAGCAGGGTGTCGCGATGTTCCAGCCGGTGGTCGACCTTTTCGCCGAACGAGTGGCACGAACCGCCGATCTGGAACTGGCTCAGATGCAGCAGCGAATAGCTGGCGGAATCGCTCAGCGCGAGGCAATAGGCGGTGACGTATTCCATCAAACCGTTGAGCACGATGTTGCGGCAAAGCAGCGCGTAGTTCTGCGACTCCGGCTCGAACGCAAACGTGCGTACCCCGCGTGTTTTGGCCGCCCATATCGTGTACATACCGACGTTGGCACCGATGTCGACGAAAACTTCGTCCGCCTGGAATCCCCTGATCCATTCGATGGTGTCGGGTTCCTTGGTAAACAGAGAATCGACGCGCCACTTGGTGAATACGTTGGGAGTCGCGTACGCCACCTCGGTGGTGCCGTTATTGACGGTCTGGTGCGGCTCCAGCATTTCGTATTGCTCGAGCGAAATCTGCGGCGCCGGCGGTGCCGTTTGGGCACCGGCGGAACGCCGCAAGTTGTGTAAAGGCCACAGCAGTACGCGAAAGACATTCATGGGTAAATTGTGACGGGGAACGGCATTGTGAACGAGCGCGGTCATAATGCCGGCGGACGCCTGCCCGTGACGAGTTTTCTTTAAAAAAGAAACGCTTACATTATCAAGCTGGAGGGATTACCGCGTCAATAGCGCGGCGGTTGCTGTAGTATGCAGAAGCAAGCCCCAAGCTACCCGCCGCCAACGTGATGCTGACCAATTTAATTTCGCGCCTGTTTTCTTCGCGCTCGCCGCGTTCGCCGGAAGCCGCGCGCGGCGCCATCGACGACTTGCTGCAGCGGGGGTATCGCAGTCAGCAGGCCGGTGAGCGCGCCGTCGCGGAAAATAACTACCGCGACGCGCTCAAAATCGATGCGCTGCATGCCGACGCGCATTACCTGCTGGGCGCGCTGCTGGGCGAGGGTGGAAATTTCACCGACGCGGCGGCCCATCTCGATCGGGCGCTCGCCGCGAGGCCGGATTTCGCCGCTGCCCATGCGGCACGCGGCAACGTATTTCTCATGCTAGAAGAGCGGCAGGCCGCCATTGCAAGTTACGAGCAGGCGCTGCGCCTGGACCCCGGCAACGCCGCGGCGCATTGCAATCTGGGCCTGATCTGGCAGGCGGCCGGCGCGAGCGAACAGGCGTTGTTGCGATTCGAGCGTGCGTATGCGCTTGCGCCGGAAATTCCCGACCTGCTGAAAAACCTGACGTTGTCCTATATCGAGTTCGAACGCTATGAAGAAGCGCAGGCATTGCTGCAGGCAGTTTTAGCGCAGACGCCAAGGCGCACCGAAGCGCTCAAATGCCTTGGGCTGGTGCTGCAGAAACTGCACCGCCCGCAAGAGGCGCTGCAGCACTACCTGACCGTGCGCGCGATCGACGGCGCCGATGCCGAGCTCCTGAACAATCTCGGCATCGTGTATCAGGATCTCGGGCGGCTCGACGAGGCGATCGCGGCTTATGACGCGGCCATTGTGCTCAAGCCTGATTTCACGCTGGCCATCTGGCACCGCTCGCTTGCTTATTTGCTGCAGCACGACTTCGCACGCGGCTGGCCGGACTACGAATTGCGGCTGCTGGGCGCCGACCGCCGGCCACGAGCTGCGGAGGGTACGAACTGGGACGGCGGCGCGTTGGCGGGTAAAAAATTGCTGGTCTACGCGGAGCAGGGCCTGGGCGATGAGATCATGTTCGCGTCCTGCATTCCGGACGTGGTGGCCGCGGGCGCGAATTGCGTGATCGAGTGCTCCCCCAAGCTTGAGAAGCTGTTCCGGCGCTCGTTTCCGCAAACCGCGGTTCGTGCAACGAACCCGGACAAGTCGCTGCCCGCCGGTGCCGGCGAGATGGACCTCGACCTGCAAAGCTCGATCGGCAGCCTGCCGCAGTACTTGCGCCGCGCGCGCGCGGATTTCCCGCAGCACAGCGGCTATTTGCGCGCCGATCCGCAGGCGGTCGCGGCATGGCGGGAGCGTCTCGCCGCGCTTGGGCCCGGCCTCAAAGTGGGCATCTCATGGCAGGGCGGCACGCACAAATCGCGGCGCCCGGTGCGCTCCATGCCGCTTGCGCAATGGCTGCCGATCCTGCAGATGGAAGGCGCGCACTTCGTCGATCTCCAATATACCGACTGCCGCGCTGAAATTGATGAACTGCGTGCGGCCACGGGCGTCACGGTGCACAGCTGGAACGAAGTACGCGCCGACTACGAGCAGGCGGTGGCGCTGGTCACGGCCCTCGATCTTGTAATCAGCGTGTGCACCGCCGTTATTCACCTGGGCGGCGCGCTCGGCACGCCGGTATGGGTGATGGCGCCGTACAGTCCCGAATGGCGCTATGGAATTGCCGGGCAGGAGATGCCTTGGTATCCTTCGGTGCGCGTGTTCCGGCAGTCCGTGTATGGAGAATGGGGCGCGGTTATTGATGATGTCGCGCAATCATTGCGTAAGATGGCCTGAACTTCCGGTCCGATTAACCACTACGGCAGCACCACATGATCAAAGTTTTTATCGGCTACGACTCGCGCGAGGCGGCCGCGTACAGCGTGTTGGCCCATAGCATTCATGCCAGGGCATCGGTGCCGGTGGCGGTAGTGCCGGTGATGTTGAGCGAGTTGAAAGGTGTGTTGACGCGCGAACGCCATCCGCTGCAGTCGACCGATTTTTCGTTTTCGCGCTTTCTGACGCCCTTTCTGTCCGACTACCAGGGCTGGTCCATATTCATGGACTGCGACATGCTGGTGCTCGACGACATTGAGAAACTGTATGCGCTGCGCGACGAGCGCTATGCGGTCATGGTGGTAAAGCACGACCACGTGCCCAAAGAGACCCGCAAATTTCTCGATCAGCCGCAAACCGCATACCAGAAGAAAAACTGGTCGAGCGTGATGCTGTTCAACAACGCGCAGTGCCGTGCGCTGACGCGCGACTACGTCAATACTGCATCGGGCCTCGAACTCCATCAATTCAAATGGCTGGCGAACGACGAACTGATCGGTGAAATTCCGGCGCGCTGGAACCACCTCGTTGGCTACAACGCGCCGAACCGCGATGTGTCACTGGTGCATTACACCCTGGGCGGGCCGTACTTTCAGGAGTACCGCGATTGCGAGTACGCGGACGAGTGGCGGGCCGCGCGGCAGGACATGCTGAACGTCGAGCAACGCAAATGAACGCGCCGCGCGAAACCCGCATCGCGGCTGACCGCGTTGCATGCTGAGCGGGCTTTCCCGGCTTTGGCATTCATTGTTCGCGGGGCGTGGTAACACTGCGCTGAATCCAGCCGCCGCCGCATTGCCCGACAGCGCGTACCGGCCATCAGCGTGGTTCGATAGCGGCTTGCGTCTGCTCGCCGCTCATGATGCGGCCGGAGTCGACGCGCTGCTGAGCGAGCCCCTGCAGCGTGACCGCGCCGAATTGGAATGTTTGCGCGCAGGACTCGCGCTCATGCGCGGCGATCCCCGCGCCGCCTTTGCGCACGCCGGGGCCGCACTCGCTTTGCGTGGCGATTTTTCAGCTGCTCATTTGTGCGGGGCACGCGCAGCGCGTGTATTGGGCCGGCACCAGGCAGCGCTCGCCGGGTTTGCGCGGGCGACCGATTTGCATCCCGACGACGCTGAGGCCTGGGCTGCACAAGCCGCAGAGCACATTGCGCTTGGTCAGAGCGAGGATGCGCGCGATTGCTACGAGGTTGCCCTTGCGCACGCGCCGGATTGCGCGGCCGCGAGACTGGGCCTTTCGCGCCTGGAGCGCGAGGCGGGTGCCGCCGCCGCGGCGCTCGCGCACATTGAACATGCATTGCGTGTCGCGCCAAGCGATGCGGATATACATTTCGAGTCAGCGCTGGTTCGCAGCCGTTGCGGCGACGTGCCGGGCGCGATTGCGGCGTATGAGTGCGTGCTCGAACTCAGCCCCGGTTACGCGGCGGCATGCACCAACCTGGGCTTGATGTATTTGGCGCACCGCGGCGACTCGCGCCGCGCGCAGCAGTATTTCGAGCGCGCAATCGAACTCGATCCGTCTTCCGTGGGGGCGCAGGCCAACCTCGGCCTTGCTCTGGCCGAGCAGGGGCAGCTCCAAGCGGCGCTCGCCCATTACGAAAAATTGATTGCCGCATATCCCGCGGAAAGCGAATATCGCTGGAACCGCGGACTCGCCCTGCTCGGTAGCGGCGATTACGCGCGCGGGTGGGAAGACTACGAAATGCGCAACGCGCGCGGCAGCGGCGCCGCGCCGCGCGTTTTTCCTTATCCTGCGTGGCAGGGCAAAGCACTGCGCGGCGCCGCCGCCTTGCTGGTTTACGGCGAGCAGGGGCTGGGCGATGAAATGATGTTCGCCTCGTGCGTGCCGGATTTGCTCGCGCGGGGAATATCCTGTGTCATCGAGTGCGATGCGCGGTTGGCGGGCCTGTTCGCGCGTTCATTCCCCGCCGGCAGTGTGCATGGCGCTCCACGTGACGGTGATCGCCGCTGGCTGGCGGAATACCCGCAGATCGAGACGCAGATCGCGATCGGCAGCCTGCCGCGCCTGTTGCGGCGGAACGCCGCTGAATTTCCGGCGCACTCCGGCTATCTGCGCGCCGATCCGGCGCGCACCGCGCAATGGCGTGCCCAGCTGGCGGCCGGGGGCGGCGCTTACTGCGTTGGCATTTCCTGGCGCGGCGGCACCGCGAAGACGCGCCGCGATCTGCGCTCGATGCCGCTGCGCGAACTGATGCCGTTGCTTGCGATTCCGCGCATTAAATTTATCAGTCTCGAGCGCGCGGCAGACGACGAACTGGCGGAAATCAAGGCGATGTGCGGAGCCGACGTATTGAGTTTCGCCGAAGCGCTGGACGACACGGATGAGCTGGCGGCGCTTTTGCAGGCGCTCGATGGCGTGGTTACTGTCGACAATACGGCGGCGCATTTAGCCGGCGCCCTCGGCCGCAAGGCCTGGATCATGTTGCCCCACGATGCCGACTGGCGCTGGCAGCGCGTGCCGGCCGCCAGTCCGTGGTACCCGTCGGTCAGGCTGTGCCGGCAGCCGGCCCCGGGAGATTGGGCAACAGTGGTCGAGCAGGTGCGCGCGGAATTGGCGCCGCTTTGCTGATCATACGGTCTGCGGCGGGCGCAAGCCGCAGGCCGGCGGCCCGGCGGCTGCGGCCGTAGTACACTTTCCGTTCCCATGCGAGCCGAAGAACCTCAGATCGCGACTGCCAAGCAGGTGCTGCAAATTGCGCGGCAGCACTACGGCGCGGGGCGGATGACGGAGGCCGCGAGCATTTGCCGCGATGTGCTCGACACGGATGCCGGCAGCTTCGATGCGCTTCATCTGCTGGGCGCAATTTCGCACAAGGATGGCAATTACGACAGGGCGGTAAAGTTGATCGGGCGCGCAATTGCGTTGAGTCCGGACAACCCGTTTTTTCTGAACAATCTCGGCGAGGCCTTGCGCGAGCTGAACCGTCCGCGTGAAGCCGAACAGCAGTATCGCCGCGCGCTGGCGCTCAAGGCCGATTTTGCCGGGGCGCAGAACAATCTCGGCAACGCGCTGAAAGCCCAGGGTCGGTACGATGAAGCCGCGGCGAGCTATCAGGAAGCGATGCGGCTGGACCCGGCATACACCTCAGCGCGGCTCAACTACGCGCTGCTCCTGTTGCTGTGCGGAGATTACGCTGCCGCGTTTACGTTATATGAGCAGCGTTACGGCGGGGCCGATCCTCGGCACGTGAGTTCCGCGCGCGACCTGTTCGATCGCATGAAGGAGGTGCCGCGGTGGCAGGGCGAGCCGCTGGCGGGCAAGCGTCTGCTCGTCTGGACTGAGCAGGGGCTGGGCGACTGCGTCATGATGATGCGCTACCTGCCGCAGTTGAAGGGCCGCGGCGCTCAGCGCGTCATCGTCTATTGCGCCGCGCCGCTGGTGCGGCTCATGCGCGCGACGGCCGGGGTCGATGAGGTGATCTCGCAGGACGATCCGCTGATCGCAGGGTCCTTCGACCGGCACTGTCCGCTGATGAGTTTGCCGCATTTGTTCGAAACCCGTCTAGAGACAGTGCCGCGGGAAGTGCCTTATGTGCGGGTGGCGGCGGACCTGCAGCGCACGTGGGCCGCGAGGCTCGAAGCGGTTGCGCGTCCGCGGGTGGGGCTGGTGTGGGCGGGCGCGAAACGCACTCTGACTGAAGCGCGGCGCAGCACTCGGCTGCAGGCCTTTGCGCCGTTGCTGGATGCTGGCGGGGTGCAGTTCGTGAGTCTGCAGAAAAATGAAGATGCGCGGCAACTGGAATTCGCGAAATGGCCGCTGTTCGATGCGATGGACGAATGCGGCGATCTGCTGGAGACCGCGGCCTTGATCGAGCAGCTCGATCTCGTCATCAGCATCGACACGTCGGTCGCGCATCTCGCCGGCGCTTTGGGCAAGCCGGTATGGTTGCTGACGCGCGGTGACAGCGCATGGCAGTGGTTGCTGGGGAGGGAAGATTCGCCGTGGTATCCGACGATGCGCATATTCCGCCAGCCGCCGGGCGGCAACTGGCATGATCTGATGACGGATGTCGCGGCCAGGTTCAAAACGATGAGAATGCATTTAACAGGGACTGCGCTTTGAAAAAAAAGCACCATCTGCCGAGTATTTACACTGAAACCGGACTGATCTATCTGTGGGACTACCTGTTGGCGCATTACGGCGTCCAGGAGCGGGCTGCCGTCAATCATGACGCGCTCGGTTTACTCGCGCACTGTCTGACGCGATTTCCGCAATCGAAGGCCCACCTGCTGCAGGACCTGTATGTCACTTATAAACTGGCCGACAGAAAAAACGGGTTTTTCGTCGAGTTCGGCGCTGCTGACGGCGTGTTTTTGAGCAACACCCATCACCTCGAGAAAAACCTCGGGTGGCGCGGTATTCTTGCCGAACCTTTCCCCGGCTGGCGCGACCCGCTGCGCGCGAACAGAAACGCTGCTGTCGACTATCGGTGCGTGTGGCGGGAGTCGGGCAAGCAGCTTGAATTCCTAGCCGCCAACCGGTATCCGGAATTGTCGTCGCTTAAAAGCTTTGCCGGGAATGATATGCACGCCGAGTCCCGCCTGGTTGACGCAGAAACATTCATGGTCGATACCGTGTCCCTGAATGATTTGCTGGCGGAGCACGGCGCGCCCGCATCGATCGACTATCTGTCCGTCGACACCGAGGGCAGCGAATTCGATATCCTCGAGACTTTCGATTTTGCGAAGTACCAGGTCCGCGTGATCACGGTAGAGCACAATTTCAAGCCTGACGCGCGCGAGTCCATCCAGCGCTTGCTGGAGTCCAAGGGTTTCCGGCGGGAGTTTGAAATATTCTCCAAGGGCGATGACTGGTATTTTCATCCGGACAGAATGTGATGGATTCAGCGGCTTGTAACCGGCAGGGGCGTTCATGGTTCGCGTGATCCAATGAAATGCGCCGTCGTCACCCCGGTCGGTCCCGGCCATGAATTGTACGCACTGGACGCCGAAGATTCGGTCAATCATGCTTTCGCCACGGCGCAAGGGCCGTTTTCCGATATTCTTTTCATCAAGATCGATGATACGCAAGGCAAGCTGGGGCGCTCGGCGGCACGCAACCAGGGCGTGCGGCAGGCGCAAGACGCAGGTGCCGACTGGATATTCTTCCTCGATGCGGACGACGTGCTGTGCGCGCAGGCGTTCGCCAACGTAACGCACGAACTGCACCGCCATGATGCGATATGGGGCGCGATCCATGAGCTTGCCGCGGACGAGGAGCATGGCGTCCTGCGCCCGGACCAATTGCTGGAAATCACGCGTATCGATCAGCTCCTCGGCAACGATCCGTTTATCACGCTGCAGATCGGGCATTTCGTGAAGACCGCGGCAGCGCTGGCCACGCCTTTCGACCCGCAGCTCGATGCGGGCGAGGACTTCGACTACTACCTGCGGATGTGGTCGCAATTCAATTGCGTCAAGATCGGGCGGCCGTTTTTTTTCAACCGCCGCGATACGTATGCGGGCGGCCCGCGCGCAGCGACCAATCGCGACTGGCGCATGGCGGTCGAACGCATCATCTGCGAGAAATGCAGCGGGCTGGATTTCCATGCGGAGTTTACGCTGCGCGGGGAAAAGCTCCGGTTTTACGTTACCAACCCGTTCGACCTGATCCAGCGCAGTTTTCTCAAGGGGCGGTTTTTCGAGCCCGGCGAACTTGCTTTTGTCGAAAGCTGGGTTGCGGCGGCCGCCGCAATTGTCGAAGTGGGCGCTTATGTCGGCAACCACGTCGTCTACTATGCGCGGTTCATGCGACCGCGCAGCATCACGGTACTCGAGCCCAATCCCGATGCCATTGCGCTGCTGCGCCGGAACCTCGCGGAAAATGCTGTAACCAACGCCGATCTCTCGTTGCTTGGCAGCGGGGCTTCAGATCGGGTTGCAACTTACGACATCGTGCGTACGAGCGACAACAATATCGGCGCGAGCCGATTGGTGCCCGCCGTAGCCGGCGTGGTTAAATCGGCGCCGCTCGACGATTTGATTGCGCACCCGGTGGATTTCATCAAGATCGACGTCGAAGGCATGGAGCTCGCAGTCCTCGCCGGCGCCCGGCGCATCATCGCCGAGTCGCGGCCCAAGATCATGATCGAAGTGTTCCGGCACCAGATTGCGGATTTCGAAACGTGGCTGCAGCAGAACCACTACCGCATCAAACATCGTTTCGATTACGTGCACGCGGTGAATTTCATGATAGAACCCGCCGATGAGTGACGCCGCCGCAAACACCGCTGTCGAACTGCACCGGCAGGGCGCGCAATTGCGCGAACGCGCGCAGTACGCCGCCGCCGAGCGCAGCCTGCTGCGCGCGCTGGAGCTCGAGCACGATTTCGCGGCGGCGCATTTTGAGCTGGCGCTGACCTATCGCGACCAGGGCAAACTCGAAGACGCCGCCGATTATTTCCAACTGGCCGCCCACTTTGCGCCGGAGTTCGCCGCCGCCTCGTTCGAGCTCGCCGAAACGCTGGTGAAACTCGAACGCGCCGAAGCGGCGCTAGTGGCGTACCGGCAGGCGCTCGCGCGCGACGGCCGGCACGGCGCCGCGTGGCGGGGTCTGGGCAATCTGCTGAAAACGGGCGGCGAGCTGAACGAAGCGATCGATTGCTACCGGTCTGCCGTCGAGTGCGCGCCGGCGAGCGCGGACGCGCGTGGCCGCCTCGCTTACGCGCTTTACCGGGCGGGCCGTTATGCAGAGGCGCGGCGGAGGTTCGATGCCGCTTTGGCGCTCGAACCGAACTGGCTGGAGGCGCATCACAATCTGGGCCTGCTGCTGCTGGAGACCGGCGCGCCGGCCGCGGCGCTGCAGAGTTTCGAGCGCGCGCTCGCGCTCGGCCCGGATGTTGTCGAGACCCGCGCTTGTGTTGCGCACGCGCTGCGCGATCTCGGCCGCCTGGACGAGGCCGTTGCGCATTACGATGCGGTGCTTGCCCGGTATCCCCAATTTGCCGATGCCGTAATCAATCGCAGTTACGCGCTGCTGATGCGGGACGACTATGCGGCCGGCTGGGGCGCGTACGCGCAGCGCTTCGCGAGCGGCGCCATGGTGGCGCGCGGTTTTCCCTACCCGGAATGGCAGGGCCAGCCGCTGGCGGGCAAACGCCTGCTGGTCTATGCCGAGCAGGGTCTGGGCGATGAAATCATGTTTGCGTCCTGCCTGCCCGACTTGCTGCGGACCGGCGCGCACTGCGTAATTGAATGCAACACGCGGTTGACGGCGTTGTTCCAGCGCTCGTTTCCGCAGGTGAGTGTCCATGGCGCGGACAAGAACGACGACAAGCACTGGCTGAAAAAATTGCCGCCGGTGGATTTTCAGACGGCCATCGGGTCGCTGCCACAGTATTTGCGGCGGTCGCGCGCCGATTTTCCCGCGCGCGGCGGCTATTTGGTGGCTGACGCGCAGCGCAGCGGGGCTTGGCGCCGGAAACTGGCGGCAGGGACCGCGCTGCGGGTAGGCATTGCCTGGCGCGGCGGCACGCCGCGCTCGCGGCAGTTCGTGCGCTCGACTGCCTTGCCGCAGTGGTTGCCCATACTGCGCGGCACGGGCGCGACGTTTTGCGCTTTGCAGTATGGGGATATCGCGGCCGAGCTGGAAGATTTGCGCGCTCAATCCGGCATAGCCGTCGCGCAACTCGGCGCTGCGGTCAATGACCTCGACGAACTCGCGGCCATCATCGGCGCGCTCGACCTGGTCATCAGCATAGACAATACCGTGGCGCATGTGGCGGGCGCGCTCGGGCAAGCCGTGTGGACCCTGCTACCGGACAGTCCCGAATGGCGCTATCCGCGGCGCGGAACGGCAATGCCCTGGTATCCATCCATGCGTCTCTTTCATCGCGCCGGCGGCGAAACCTGGCCGCCGGTAATCGAACGCGTTGCGGCGGAGCTGGCCGGCTTGGCGGCACGTGGACGTGAAAGCTGATCCTGCGATGCGCGCCACGTTCGACGCCGGACTTGCGGCTTATGCGGCGGGTAACTTTGCGGCGGCGGTCGAATGTTTCAACCGGGTGGTTGACGAGCGGCACGATGACGCGGATGCTCACAACAATCTCGGCCTGAGTTATCTTGCGCTGGGCGAATATGAAGACGCGGCAGATGCGTTCACACTGGCAGTGCATTTCCGCCCGCAATTTCCACCGGCGTTTTACAACATGGCGTTGGCGGCACTTGGTCTCGGCGAACTCGGACAGGCGGTGACCAGTCTTGAACGGGCGCTCGCATTGCAACCCGATTTTGCCACCGCCCATAGCACGCTCGGCTACGTGCTCAGCCATCAGGTGGGCGAATTCGAAGCTGGCGCCGCGCATATCCGCAAGGCCATGGAACTCGATCCGGCGGATCCCGACGTGCGGTGCAATTTCAGCGCGATACTCATCCAGGAGGGGCGCGCGGAAGAAGCGTTGGCAATTTGCCGTGAGCTGCTGGTCGCGCATCCAGCTATGCACGAGGCGCAGCTGAATCAGGCGCTGGCCAATCTGAAGCTCGGCCGTTTTGAAGCAGGATGGCCCGACTACGAAGCGCGCAAGCGCGCGCGCGGCAATTACTTGCCACGTACGTTGTCGCTGGCGGAGTGGCAGGGTGAGCCGCTCGCATCCGGCAAATTGCTTATTTATGCCGAGCAGGGCGTAGGCGATCAGATCATGTTTGCATCCTGCGTGCCTGCATTGCTGCCGAAGCTCGCGACGTGCGTGATCGAATGCGCGCCCAAGCTGGTGCAGCTGTTTCAGCGTTCGTTCCCGGGCGCAACGATAGTGTCGCAGCAGGAAGGGGACGCAAATCTCGCGCGGCTGGCGCAAGCGGCTGGCATCGATCGCCAGGTTGCCATCGGCAGCCTGCCCGCCCAATTTCGCAAGCAGCGGGCCGATTTCCCGGCGCATGTAGGCTATCTGCGTGCCGATGCTGCGCGGGTTGACTACTGGAAGCAGCGTCTGGACACCCTGGGGCAGGGATTAAAAATCGGCATCGCATGGTCGGGCGGAGCGCCGACCACGCAGGGTGCGAGCCGCTCGATGCAACTGGCGGACTGGTTGCCGGTACTGGGGCAGGCGGGTTGCCATTTCGTGAGCCTGCAACACGGCGACGTTGCCGGCGAACTCGCCGCATGGTCGCGCGCGCAACGCATCCCGCTTCACCACTGGCGCGACGCCGTCGAGAACTATGATGAAACGGCGGCGCTGGTGACGGCACTCGACCTGGTGATTTCGGTGCAGACCGCACTGATACATCTGGCCGGCGCGCTCGGCAGGCCCGCATGGGTCGTATTGCGCGCGGCTGCGGAATGGCGTTACCTCGAGCACGGAGACGAGATGCCATGGTACCCCAGCGTGCATTTGTTCCGGCAGCAGAGTGCTGGCGACTGGGCGCCCGTGGTCGCGCGTATCGCGCAGGAACTCGCGCAACACGCGCGGTAATGATTATGTTGTGGTCGATACTCAGAAGCCTGGCAAGTAAACCCGCAGCCAACCCTGCGGGCGCCGTGCGCGGCACCGGGCTCGAAACGGGCATCGCGTGTTTTAACGCGCAGGACTTCGCCGGCGCGTCCCGGGATCTCGGCGCGGCGCTGGATGCGGAACCCGATAATTTCGTCGCGGCATACTACCTGGCGCTGGCCGCGGCGCACAGCGGCCGCCTGGAACGCGCGCAGGAGTTGCTGGAAGCGGCGTGCGCGCGGCGCAATGATGCGGACGCGCACAGTGCGCTGGGCAATGTCTATCGCCTGCAAGGACGCGCGGCCGACGCCGAGCAGAGCTATCGCCGCGCGCTGGCGGTGGACGCGGGACATCTCACCGCGCTCGCCAATCTCGGCCTTGCATTGCGTGACCGCGGTGTGCCGCGCGAGGCGCAGCTCCTGCTCGATCGCGCGCTCAAGCTGGCGCCGAATCACGTGGAGGCGATTTTCAACAAGGCGCTGGTGCTGACTGATCTCGGCGAGCGCGAAGCTGCCGCCGCATTGATCGAGCGCGCGCTCGCGCTCGACCCGAATTTCGCCGAGGCGCATTTGCAGCGCGGATTCTCCCTGCTGAAGCAGGGGAATTTCGCCGCAGGGTGGGACGAGTATGCATGGCGCACCCGCATACCCGAGGTCGACCATTGGCAGGAATACGCCTACCCGCATTGGCAGGGTGAACCGCTCGAAGGCAAACGCCTGCTGGTGCAGGCGGAACAGGGCTTGGGCGATCAGATCATGTTTGCATCCTGTCTGCCGGACCTCCTGCCGCGCGCGCGGCACACCGTGCTCGAATGCGATCCGCGGCTGGCCCGCTTGTTCGCGCGCAGCTTTCCGCCCGCCGTGGTCTATCGCCATCGTGTCGAGGGCGCGCCCGACTGGTCGGGCGAAGCCGCGCCGGATTACCGCGTTCGCATGGGTGATTTGCCACGCATAATGCGCAGGTCAAAGGCGGATTTCCCCGCGCATCGCGGCTATCTGCTTGCCGACGCTGCGCAGGTTGCGGCATGGCGCGCGCGGCTCGACGCCCTGGGGCGTGGTCTCAAGGTCGGCGTGTCGTGGCGCGGCGGCACGCCGGGCACCGGCCAGGCGGCGCGTTCACTCGCGCTCGACGCGCTGCTGCCGTTATTGAAGTTGCCGCGTGCGCATTTTATTTCCCTGCAATACGGCGCAGTCGGCGCTGAAATCGCCGACCTGCGCGCGCGCCACGGCATCGTGCTGCATGAATGGTCGCAGGCGGACGCCGCGATGGACGGCGTTGCGGCTTTGATCGCGAGCCTCGATCTGGTCATCACGGTGTGCACGACTGCGGTCCACCTGTCCGGAGCACTGGGCAAGCCCGCGTGGGTCATGGTCCCCGCCGTTGCGGAGTGGCGCTATCTGGAAACCGGCGCGCATCTTCCGTGGTATCCGGCGCTGCGGCTGTTTCGTCAGCAGAACCCTGGCGCATGGGACGGTGTCGTCGCAGATGTCAGGACGGAACTGGTGCGCGAAATCGACGCCGTTCACGGGTAAGAACCCGGCATCCCCGGGTTGCACGCCTGCCAAACGCGGGCTCACCAACCGGCGTAAGCAGCCGGGGCGGATTGAGCCGATGCTGACGCTCAGCGTCATGATTTGTCGTTTGCAGTCGCCGCAGCGATGCTGCGACGCGTCAATTCCCGATTCAATTTTCCGCATTGTGAAAAATACCTTGGATTTTAGCGCCGGCAAAGCTTCAAATTCACCGCTTCGCTGAAATTTGGCTGCCTAACCGGCGACCTGACGCAAGTCTGTGGATAACCGGTCTTTTCTGGCATCAATCCAGGGCACTGGTATGGAACTTGCGACCAGGACGCGGACAAGCATTACTTTATATAACTAAATATTGCTTGTATTTGGCGTTTGTAACTTTTTAAGGAGATCTGAATGAAGCGTATTCAACGGGGCTTTACCCTGATCGAACTGATGATCGTCGTTGCGATTATCGGTATTCTGGCGGCGGTCGCGCTGCCCGCGTATCAGGACTACACGATTCGCGCAAAAGTGTCGGAAATTGTATTGCAGGCCAGCGGCTTCAAAACGACTATCGCCGAGAAATCTGCTTCGGACGGCACCATGTCGAGTTCCGGCATGGGTCTGACCGTCAGCACCGGCGGACGCGTCGCCGGCGGTAGCGTTACCGATAACGGCACCATCATAGTTATCGGCAGCGCGTCTACTCTTGGTACCGACGTTACGGTTCAACTGCGTCCTTCGCTGGGCGCCGGCGGCCGTATCGCGTGGGAATGCTCCACGACTGGTACTTCGACCGCCTGGAAATACGTGCCGGCGGAATGCCGTCACTAAGTTTGAACCTGCGGGATTTTTAACGCAGGGTTCTGGCTCCAATCAACAGCCCCTCCTTGCGAGGGGCTGTTGTTTTGGGACCACGGTTTGAGCGCATTCGATTGCGCCGTACTTGGGGATTTGCACGATAACTGGTTAGCGCAGCGCTGGGTTAGCCATTGTAAAAGCACGCAGTCGAAGATTTGCCCTGATCCAATTTTCCGCATTGTGAAAATACTTTGGATTTTAGTGGCAGCAAAGCTTCAAATTCACCGATCCTCCGAAATTTGGCCGCCTAACCGGCGACCTGACGCAAGTATGTGGATAACCGCAAAAGCGCACTGGTATGGAGTTTGCTTATAGCGCTTGGGCCAGTAATACATTTCATGTATTTGGCGTTTATAACAATTTAAGGGGATCTGAATGAAGCGTATTCAACGGGGCTTTACCCTGATCGAACTGATGATCGTCGTTGCGATTATCGGTATTCTGGCGGCAGTTGCGCTGCCCGCGTATCAGGACTACACGATTCGTGCCAAAGTGTCGGAAATCATACTAACGGCCAGCGGCTACAAAACCACTGTTGCAGAGAAATCTGCGTCTGACGGCACCATGACAAGCTCCGGGATTGGTCTGACCGTCAACAGCGGCGGACGCGTCGCCGGCGGCAGCGTTACCGATACCGGCACCATAATCGTTATCGGCAGCGCATCCACTATTGGTACCGACGTTACGGTTCAACTGCGTCCTTCGATGGGCGCCGGTGGCCGTATCGCGTGGGAATGCTCGACCCAGGGTACTACGAGTTCATGGAAATACGTGGCGGCGGAATGCCGTCACTAAGTTTGAACCTGCGGGATTTTTAACGCAGGGTTCTGGCTCCAATCAACGGCCCCTCCTTGCGAGGGGCTGTTGTTTTGGGACCACGGATTGACCGCAATTCGATTGCGCCGTACTTGGGAATTTGCACGCTAATTGGTTAGCGCAGCGCTGGGTTAGCCATTGAGAAAACACGCAGTCGAGGTTTTAACCTGATCGAACTGATGATCGTAGTCGCGATCATCGGCATTCTGGCGGCCGTGGCGCTGCCGGCCAATAACACTTATACGATACGCGCCAAAGTGTCGGAACTGACGCTTACGGCAAGCAGTTTTCGCGCAGGGATTGCCGAAAAAAGCCAATCCGGCGGCACCATGTCGAGCGCGGGAATGGGCCTGACCGTCGCCTCCGGCGGCCGTGTGTCCGGCGGTTCGATATCCGATACGGGAACCGTCGCGGTGTTCGGAAGTGCCGTCTCCATCGGCACCGACGTCACGGTTGTTCTCACCCCGTCGTTGAACGGCGGACGCCTCGTCTGGGCGTGCACCAGCAGCGGCAACACCACAACGTGGAAATATCTGCCCGCCGAATGCCGCCATTAAGGCGCGCGTCTTCATTCACGCCGCAGGATTTCCGCCTACCGTAGCTCGAGCATGCGGATTGCCTCGTCGTCGACAAACCGTGTGATATTGATCTGACCGTGAAAGCCGAAGGTTGGCCCGCGCGGCTCGACGTGCTCGAACGAAAACTGGTCGGCAACAGTGGCTGGCGCAAAAGCGATCCCATGCTCTCTTTCCAGGTATTCGCGGTGGGTCCGGCAAATCGCCGTGTCTTCCGGATGCGAGGCCACGATTTGCGGATCCTGCAGGGCTTCCAACAGCGTCCTCGAGCGCAGTGAAAATCCGCCGTTGCCGACGGCATGCGCGGCGGGAATGTTGAGAAGCTCGTGCGGCCAGCGCGCGCCGACGTAATCGTACAGCAGGAATTGATCGGACCAGAGCGCCGGGTTCACGACGTAGCCGTCCCATTGAATGATCAGAACGTACTCGGTGTCGATATGGCGCAGCAGGTCCTTCATCACGAATTTCGAGTAATCCTGCAGCGAGCGTATCGGCTCGATGCGCACGGTTTCTATCGGTTTGAGATCGAAATCGCGATCGCTGAAAAACAGCGCGCGCGGAAATTCGCAGCCCGCCATGCTCAGTTGCAGCGCGCGGATTGCCGGCGCGTGATTGCTGCAGTCGATGCAGCACAGCGTGGTATCGGGAATGCGTACCCTGGTTGCCGCCGGTTGGGCGGGGCGTCGCGTATCGAGCAGCGCGAGCCTTTGCTTGAGCAGGCCAGTCAGCCCGGCGAAGCCTTCGCGCGCGGAGCGGATTTCCCACAGGCGCACATGCGCCTTGTGCATGCCAGGGTCGAGCCGCAAGGCGTGGCGCAACTCGGCAAGCGCCTCGTCGTCGCATTGCAAAGCCGACAGCGCCTGCGCGCGGGTGTAGCGGAACGCGGCGTTGTCGGGCTGCGTGCCTGTCGCGCGCAGGGCGAAGTTTTCGGCGAGGTCGAAACGCTGCCGGCGCAGCGAAATCATCGCGCCCAGATGCAGCAGGTCGGGGTGATCCGCGGATACGCTCAATAGGCGGTCGAGCAGGGTGGCGGCGGCATCGAAGTCCCCGGCGTGAAACCTTTCAAGGACTTGCTGCAACTCTTGCGCGGCCGGTGTGGTGCTCATCACGGGGTCGCGAAATATTCCACTCGCAGGATCAGGCGATGCCCGGGTTGCCGCTGACGCCGGACAGGCGGGGCGAATTGAGCTGCGGCGGGCGTATGACCTGTTTGTTGCGCAGATAGCTGGCAACGATTTCCCAGATGGGCCGCCCGCCGGCGCCTTCGGCCACCGGCGCCCAGCCCGCGACCTTGTATTTCCTGTCCGCCTCGATCGGCTTGTCGTTGAGCATCATGCCGCTGATGCGGCTGCCGATGGCGCGCGTCGGATCGCAAGCGTATTGCAGGCCGCCCACGCGCACCATGTCGCCGCCTTGCTGCAGATAGGGGTCCGGGTTGAACAGGTTGTCGCACACGTCCTCGAGTATGGTCTTGAGCGTTTCCCCGCTCATTTCGGTCAGGGTCGAGTGCGGATAGGTTATCGCAGTCTGGTCCATGACGTGCTCGAACGTGATCGGCTCGTTGGGCAGCACCGCGGTGCCCCAGCGGAAACCCGGCGACAGTGCGATCTCGGCGCCGCTCACTTCCATCAATGCGTCGAGTATGATCTGGTCAAACGTGCCGTTGAAATTGCCGCGCCGGTAGAGCAGGCCTTCGCTGACCGCAAGTTGTTCGCCCAGCCGCGCTTCGTACGGCGCGCGCACCCGGGCTATCAGCTGGGACATGTCCTTGTCCGCTTCCAGCATCAGCGAAAAGACCGGCAGCAGGCGGTACTGATAGCCTTTGACTTCCTTGTTTCTGATGTCGAGGTCGAGCACCGCGAGAAATTTCCCGTTGCTGCCGGCATTTGTCACCAGGGTCGTGCCGCCGCGGTTTTTGACGGCAACAGGATCGGGCACCGCATCGTGCGTATGCCCGCCGAGTATCACGTCGATGCCGGAGACGCGTCCCGCGAGCTTGAGATCCACGTCCATGCCGTTATGCGACAGCAGGATCACGGCATGCGCGCCCTTGGCGATGGCCGCATCGACGGTTTTCTGCAGTTTTTCTTCCTGAATGCCGAAGGTCCAGTCAGCCATCAGGTGGCGCGGATGGGCGATCGGCGTGTACGGGAATGCCTGGCCGATGATGGCGACCGGCACGCCGTTGATCTCGCGCATGACCCACGGCGTGAAAACCGGGTCGCCAAAATCGGTGGTGGCCACGTTCTGCGCCAGAAACTCGATACGGCCTTTCAGCTGCGTATCGACCAGCTCCTTGACGCGCGCGGAGCCCAGCGTGAATTCCCAGTGTCCGGTCATGATATCGACGCCGAGCAGCTTCGCCGCCTGCACCATGTCCTCGCCGCGTGTCCACAGCGCGGTCGCCGAGCCTTGCCAGGTGTCGCCGCCGTCAAGCAGCAGCGCGCCCGGACGTTGAGCACGCACCCGTTTCACGAGAGTGGCGAGGTGGGCGAAGCCGCCGACCTTGCCGAAAGTCCGCGCGCCGTGTTCGTATTCGAGGTGCGTAAACGCGTGCGCGAGGCGGGTGTTGGGGCTGATGCGGAATTGTTTGAGCAAGGCCTCGCCGACGATGTGCGGCGGCTTGCCGGCCATGCCGGCGATGCCGATGTTGACGCTGGGTTCTCGAAAGTAGCTCGGCAGCAACTGCGCGTGGCAGTCGGTGAAATGCATCAGCGTCACGTTGTTGCCGAAACGGTGCAGATCGTAAAAACCGTTGATCGCGGTGGTGGCGCGCGCGTGGTCGCCGAGCGGAAAGCCGGCCGCCGCCGCCACCGCGAGCGTATGCAGGAATTCTCGCCTTGTCATAGCCATGAGTTGTGCGCCGCCGGTCGGGCAACGATGGTGATTCCGCGCGGCGCGCGGCTAGTGCCGGATGCCCGGCGAGTTGAGCTTCTCGCCCTTGTTGAGAGCGGCCAGCGCGAGTTCTATATCGCCATATTCAGCGGCGTCGGGCGACAGTTCGTTGGCGCGCACCGACACGTTGCACCATTGAAAGCGCTTGCGGATGTCCCAGATATCGCCGCGGCTGGTGCGCCAGGTCGGGAAGTGCGCGACCGTGCCCTTCGATTCGACCAGGTACTGGCCGCGCACCCATTTGTTCGCGTGGCGCTCCCGCGTATGGCAATCGACGCACGCCATATTGAGTTGTCCGACCTTGCGCTGCATCAGGCTTTGGCCGTTTTTTACTGCGCGCTTGGCACCTGCACCCGAGAGGTCCGGGTTGATCGGCGCGCCATTGGCAATGTTATGCAGGTAAATCGACAATCCCGTGTTGTCGTCGCTTTGCATCAGCATTTCATCGCCGGTCGTGGCGCGCGCGTGTCGCGTAATGAATTCCTCTACCCCCATCACCTTGTTGAGGCGCGGTTCGAAGCGCGGCATGCGCGCCGCCCACGTCTTGAACGCGGTCTCGGGCGCCGCGTGACACGACGCGCACGCTTTGCCATTGGCACCCGCGCGTTTGAACGCATCCTTGCCGCGGTCGAGTCCGAACATGCCGGGATTCTCGGTGGGGTCGAGATTGTCGCGGCTTTCCACCGGCGCCGGGCGCGTGTTCGGGTTTTCGCTCTTGTCGGTGATCGCGTACGGTTCCTTGAGCGTTTTCAGGAAGGCGACGATGTCCCGCACCTCGTCGAGGCGGTAAACCTGATACGCGCCCCACGGCGGCATGATGCTGTTGGGGTTGTATATGCGCGCATCGTAGACATAGTTGAAGAGCCATTGATCGTCGCGCGTGGCACCCACTGCCGACAAATCGGGGCCGACATTGCCGGGCTGCGCCGGCGTCGTTTTTCCCATCACGTGACATACCACGCAACTGCCGCCGCGCGCGCGATCGTATGCAAGCGTGCGGCCGCGGTCAGCATTGCCTTCTACCGGCAAAGTAAAACCGGGCGCCGGATGCATGGCGGGCGACGCGTTGCCGACCGCCAGATTGTTGAAATCCCGCCAGTCGGTCTGCGGCCACGAGGAGCCCTGTGAGTCGACCTTGTAGCGTTGCCACGGCCGCACGGATGCAGGCTTCTTGAGTTCGAGCGGTGCTGCCGCCGTCTTCGCGGTGGCTGGTCCGGCGCCCAGCACCGGAGCGACCGCCAGCGCCAATGCCAATCCAGTTGCCGTCAATGCAATCCTGGCCATCACTATTCCCGTATCAGTCAATCGCGTGTGCGGCATTTCGGCGGAGCGTGTTGGGGGGGCGGTTCAGGCTGCTACCGTCGTATCGATGCTGCCTTTGTCGCCGGTCGTGTCGGTCCAGCTAACGGTGATTTTGTCGCCGGGTTTGGCGCCTTTGACGCGAAACCCGAGAAAGGGATTGCGCGCGACCGCCTGGCTCCATTGTGCGTCGAGCACCGTTTTTCCGTTGTGCGTGGCGATTACGCTCTGAATGAAATGCATCGGCACCAGCTCGCCCTTTTCGTTCTTGCGCTGGCCGGTTTCCATCGGATGGCTCATCAGCACCTTGACGTCGGCGGCATCGCCTTCCATCCTGGCGCGAATTTTCATCGGTTCAGCCATGCGTATTTCCTTGTGCGAATTTAAGGGTCAGGAACATGTGCAGCGTGGTCAGCCGCCGCAACCGCCGATGGTGACCTTGACTTCCTTGGTGACGGTGAAAAATTTGCCGTCGGCCTTGACCACCGCGATCACGTTCGAGGTCTGTCCCATTTTGAGCTTGGTCGAGACATAGCCTTCGGCGCCGTTGACGAAATCGAACGTGCCGCTGAGCGGGAAAGGATTTTTGTCGATGACGATCGAAATGCTCTGCGTGTTCGGAATTTTGCTGGTGACCGTGACGGGCACCTGCGCGCCGTTTTCAGCGATATCGGGCGCGACCAGCGTGATGTCTTTGCTCGGTTGCGCGCCGGTCACGCCGAGCGATTTCATGGCATCGGCGGCCGCCTTGGCTTCAAAACCGGTTTTGTTCCACACCGCGGCGAGCGCGTTGCCCGTTCTCAACAGGCCCGCGCCGGCGGCCAGCATGAGCGGCGCGGCGGCGCCAATCGCTTTGAGCAATGTTCTGCGTAATCGTTGCATCTTTTCTCCTTCGGAGACCGGTGCGTATCCGGATCGATTGGTGCTTCAATCCAGGCTGAATTTTGATCGCACCGTGTCAGCGGACGCACATGCTAGCCAAGTTTGGCGGGGCTGTCTATTCCGCCTGCTGCGTGGTTGGACAATTCAGGCGCGGGGTTTGCGCACCCAGTGGCCCGACTTGCCGCCTTTTTTTTCCAGCAGGCAGATTTCTTCGATGCGCATGCCGCGATCGACCGCTTTGCACATGTCGTAAATCGTGAGCAGACCGGCAGCTACCGCTGTATTACACATTTAAAAACAACGAGTATTAGTTACAAAAAATTCAACGAACCTTTTTCTGTGGTTGAAAATACTGCATGATTAGGCCAGAGTTAGGCCAGAGATACGTTAGCACATTGCTATGGATGTATGCTGTCCCGTATCGCTATAACCAATAACGTTTGACCCACCGGTGGGGTATACACCCCGTCAAAAGAAGCCCGTAGCGCAAGGGTTTGACGGTGTGATCTACACAATCAGGTTGCTACTTTCAGACCCCACCCACCCGGTACCACCCGATTTCTGATCTAGGAAGCTATGGGGTCGCCTAAAAATTTCTATAGTACTTTTCGGCTTCGCCTTTCCGCCCGGTCAGATTTGGAGGAAATCCAGTTGCCGCTGGGTTGTGGCACTATGCAAATACAGCCCCGCCACAGCGTGTGCCTTTGCTGGGTTAGGGCATTAATAAGGAACTAAGGGATGTCTTTGAGGGTGATGGTTCTAACGTTGGCTACGGCCATCGCCATGAGCGCTGGTATTGCTCGTGGACAGGTCACTGGTAGCGGATTCTTTATTACGACAGACGGTTATTTCGTCACCAATGAGCATGTGGTGGAATCTGCCAAGACTGTCGGCATCCGCGCAGCGAACGGTAAAACATATCCGGCAGTAGTCGTTCGTGTGGATTCGTCGAATGACATTGCTATCCTGAAGGCGGAAGGCACCTTTCGCGCTTTGCCGGTACAGGCGTCACAAAATGTTCGACGGGGCGACAAGGTGTTCACCTTGGGCTTTCCCAATACTGATGTACAGGGTGTTGAGC